>Ga0196905_1000106_pt1 | contig 30763 bp, 36 predicted proteins | sample CB_VirMetaG_3_FD_169098 | JGI IMG/M metagenome (GOLD analysis project Ga0196905, IMG submission 169098) | Freshwater to marine saline gradient viral communities from Chesapeake Bay - CB_1508_1S Viral MetaG (v3) (version 3) | ecosystem: Environmental > Aquatic > Marine > Coastal | place: USA... | reverse complement strand
GATCAACATGGAGAATGCTCCAGTTGGTACTCAAGAAGCACCTGCTCTTAAGTAACACTAAACCCCAGCCTCTTGGTTGGGGTTTTTTTTACTTCAAAATAAATCAAATGATCTGCTGATCAGCAGATTGTTCAATTAACTAATTAGCGTCCCAGAATCTAGGGATCCAGGTTTAGAAAATCCCTGGCAGCAGCTGCTCAGCAGATTATTCAATTAGCTAAATAGGCCTGCGGCCAGGAATCCTGGGATCCAGGTTTGCAAAACAGCTAAACTAATATGTAAGGGCCTGTCGGTCAATGTTATGCTCAGCAGATTGTTCAATTAACTAAACAGGTCTGTGGCCAGGAATCCAGTGATCCAGGTTTAAAAGACTGACGACTGCTCAGCAGATTGATCGATGTGCTAACCTGGTGGCAACTAAAGGTGGTCATTTTATAATACTGTTCAGTATTCTATCAAACTAATAGCTAAAAGAGGGTCTGGTGCGATATTGTTAGTATAAATCCAAAAAATCCAATATAAAATATAATAAATCCAAAATCTTATATAATAATTAAAAACACAATTATTGAAAAAAAGGGGTCAGATCATTTATATATATTAAGAAAAACTTTGGATTTTGGATTTTTCAGATTTTGTAACCTTATATTGGATTTTTTGGATTTGTACTTTTTGTCTAAGTTATTGATTTTATTAAAATTTCTCAAAATGGCCCAGATAATTTATAATGGATTTTTTGGATTTGCACTAACAAGCATGCATTGTCACACACTAATAGCACCAGTAGTTTTCTATATTCGCTAGTCGTAATAAAATTTTTTTATGTAGGATAAAATTATTTTATTGTACTATACTGACGCAATGGGCTATAATAATAGATGGTAGTGGTTAGATCTACCAGTATTTAGTTAATCAACTTATAGGTACTTATTATGAATGAATCCTTACACAACCTGCCACTATACGAACTGGCTTCTCTTATATACAGAGACTGGTCTAACGTCAACTATGCGGCTGAACCTTACTTAAAGGCAATGCAGACTCTCAACTCAATCCACGACCCCTACCTCTTAGATACAGGCAAGTCTATTGTACTGCACTTCCTGGCTAACGCACAGACATGGCGTGGCGAGACTGCTCGCACAATCAAAGCAGAACTGAAGAGGAGAGCTAACATATAGTGCTCCACGTATAGCTCATTAGCTTATTAGTTAGTGGGCTATGCGAGGGGCATCCCTCATACTACACATCAACAACATAGGAGATAGCTATGATAAGCATACCCATTGATTTTAAAGACACTGACACAGGCAATACGCTCAAGGCACTAGACATGGTGATAATAGAGTATTCTATACCTGCACTGCACCAGACCCACTTGATAGCTGCGATGTACGGCAACACTGTACAGTTGGAGCATATAGCTAAGTGGTTGCAGACCTATGTAGAGGCCCGCTACAACACTAAAGAAACAATCATGATTACGAGGGTCTACAGATGAACTACGCCAAACACCACGACTTCCGCATTCCATATATCAACTTAGCTAATCTCACTATTGAGGAGGCCACTCAATGGGCTATAGCTATGTGTGAGGCTGGCTTAGACTACCACATGGACGAGGATCCGCATGACATCTATCACTTGACTAATAACAAGCTTGGGGAACCACTCTTTAACTATGCCGAGTGCATCGCGTTAAGGCTTATAGTCCACTCTATTAACCAGTTAGAGGGCTTCTGCATACATGAGGTTATGATAGACTGGTATAATGACATACATACACGCAGCACTGTATGCTTTGAGCCTTACCCAATAGTTCAATAGGAGACAACCAATGAACGATCGTGAAATTGATGAACTAATTGACAAAACTGTCAATGTTATTAATAGCTGCCGTACTCAAGAGCAGCTCGATGTAGCTCACAAATATACTCAGCTAGTGTACCGTAAGTTGCGCAAAGCTAAATGTAACTCTCGTATCAAGGCTGCTGCACACATTGAGCATGCCATGGGTAAGATGAGCTTCTTTGTAACCCTTGAGTATTACAAGACCTTTTAGGAGATAACACTATGCAATTCTATGAACATCCTGGCCAAGTGTCAGTGCCAACCCCTCTGCTCAGAGCCTTAACTGTGCTAGGCTTTTATGACTCGTCATACGGCAACGATGTATGGCCTGGCTTTAGCTATGACGTACCTACAAAAGCAAATGAGGTACAAGACACCGTGACTATCTACTTCGTTGGTGAGGCTGATGAGGACGGTGATGCCCAACCTGGTGGCTCACTACTACAAGAGCTGTATATCAGTTGGAACTCAGAAGAAGGAGACACTATTAGCTTAGAAGGAGGGCTGCTAACGGTACTGGAGAAGATCACCTTGTTTATTATGAAGCATAAGCGAGAGTAGCCTATAAGCATCTTAGTTTCTAGGATCCTGGAAATGAAAATCCCTACTAACTCAGTAGGGATTTTTTTTATCTGCTAACATAAGCAAAATTTATAACATCATAGAAATATTTAATTGTACTTACAGTTCTTATTGTTTTAATATATTCACTACCTTAGATACATTTAGTAACTAAGGATTTTAACTAACTGCCAACACAGGAGATACCTAACATGGCTAATGTAAAAAAGGCTTTCCAGCCTCTCATCGAATTCCTGGAACAGAACAAAGACAAGAAAGTCTCTTCTATCCTGGCCGAAGCAACTGAACTCTGTGCTGCCAAAGTTGGTGGCGGTGGTCGTGCCGCCTCTACTGTCATTCGTGACGATGCAGGCAACGTGACCCACATCTTCTGCTACTACCACAAAATGTGGGAGCCTGTTGGCGAAGGTGAAGGTATGGTCGAGTATGGCAAGAAGGCCAGCTCTCCTACTGGCTACAGCAACATGTGCAAAGAGGGCACAGCTGCCTGGACCAAGCAACAGCGTGACAGCAAGAGCGAGAAGGACGCGCTCCTGGCCAAAGTCGCTACTGGTGAGATCGAGCCCTCAGCTATCAAGGCTGAGATGGACAAGATCGAGAAGCGTCGTGCCAAGATCCATCCGCGTGCTGACGGCATTGGCATCAGCGAAGAGGACATGGTCAAAGCCTCTGCTGAGAAAGCTGCCTAACCTTAGCTATACCCTATAGCTGCAGGGGTTTAGCGAGGATTACCCTGTAGTTGCCTCACTCTTCGGAGTGGGGCTTTTTTATGCCTGCTAGTTAGCTATAAGCTTACCTTATAATTACAATAGATAAATTAAATTTTACTTTTATAATTTATCCTTATAAAATAATAGTTCCCTTCCTAAAAGAGAAACTAATGAGAGCACGTAAGTTAATCAGCAAACAGTACTTACATAAAATGTATGAACTGTCAACCATAGGTGTACCAGTAAGGAAGATTCATACTGATAATCAGATCAATATGAGTGTGCCTACTTTCACAACACTCCTAGAGTACTATGAAAAATTCCTGGGTTATATAAACACTAATCCAAAGATAGCTAAAGTTATGGAGGCTTCACTATTTCCAGACTGGCTTATACATGAAGTGCCTGGTGCGCAAGAGCAACCTGAGACCTGGAAGTATGTAGGCAGATTCCCTGTAGGAGCATGGCTAGAGCGATGAAAACTATACAACCATTCATAGAGATGGGGTTTCATACTGTTCCTTTAAAAGGAGAGCTAAAGAGGTTAGAGAACGGTAAAAAAACTATACCCCAGTTTGAGAAGGATTGGAAGGACAAATATAACAGTACCTTTAACGAGAAAGCTGTATCTCTAGGCGGCACTATGTGCGGTAAAGTTAGTGGCATGATAGCTATAGATTGTGATAGCTCTGTTACTTACTCAATGTTCAAAGCCCTGGATCCAGAGAATCAATTCCACTTTATATCTAAAGGTAAGCCATCAGGTGGCGGCACTATCCTATACAAGTATCCAGAGAAAGAGCAATACAATATACCATCGTTTAGTTTGAACAATGAGACTATTAAGCTAGACTTTTACTCTGATAATGGCTTTGTATATTTGCCAACCGACGCTAACACAACTAAGGAGCCCTGGCCGCAAGAGACATTTGAGGAGATGCCTAAGCTAGTAGGTATGCCGATTGAGGTCTATACGATGCTAAAGTCATTGTATGACCAGTATTATATAGCTAAGACCAAGACTGTTGCAACCGATGAGCCAACGAATGGTAAAGTCCAATTAGCTAACTTCCTGGCGCCTACTGTTGAACTGATGCTACAGAAAGAAGAGTTCAGCCCTACATTGTTTAGAATAATTACGCCTAAAGATTTCAGAGAGCTTCCACAATACCTTAAGCACGGGTATCTACATCCTGATCAAGTGCCTACTGGTCGTGGGTCAGAGTACCTTAGTAAAGTCTCAGCTATATTGGGCAAAGATGCGAGCATTGACCAGGACCTGTATGAGGAGGCCATAGAGTTCATTAACGAGCTCTGGTCTGAGCCTATGGATCCAAAGCAGCTACGAGCCACTATAATCAAACCTATGTTAAGTGGCAGTGCTACTATTAATGGTGAGTCTATATGGACATATGATAAAGAATGGAAGCAACGAGGCTTTAGCTTTATCAATAAACTTGGTGAGGCTATTGAGGTGTTCTTTGATGATATACGAGCCAGTTACTACTTAGTTAACTTCACATTAGGTACAGTCGCCTCATATTATAAAGACACTGACGTGTTCTCTTACATCGATACTATTGGTCTGGGTTTACCACAACGAAAGAACTTCAAAAGCATTATGCCAATAGTACGCACTATCAACGACCCTGCAAAGGAATTTGGATTCTACTCTAAAGACCACTATACCAGACAATTTAATATCTTTCAACAAACTCCACAATTAGCTATACTCAATAAGCCTGAGGTATACGCTAAGCTATATAAGGAGCCTGAGGTAACACTTAGGTTTTTTGAACATTTAGTGCCGCATACTAGGACCAGGATTTATATACTAAAGTTCTTAAGAAAGAAACTAACTACATTTAGTTATTCGCCAGTAGTACTTTACTTCTTAGGTACTCATGGCTCAGGCAAAGACACATTTGTAAGACTTCTTAGTTACATAATCGGAGAAGACTACATAGCTAAACCAACAACTAAAGAATTCCTAGAGCAGTATAATGGGTGGATAGTTGATCGATACTTTGTTCAACTAGATGAGTATGGAAACCAGTTATCCAGGTATGCAGATAAGCAAGAAGCTTTAGGTAAGATAAAGGCATACTCAGGTAAAGACACTATTCAAGTCAGGCAGATGCGGTCAGATGGCTTCTCGTACAAGCACAATGCTACATTCATATTAACAGCTAATACTAATCCACTACTATTAGAGGATGGAGACAGACGAGCACTGATTGCTGGTACGCCTAATAGCATGGCTACAGCAGAGTGGGTAGAAGGTTACGGAGGCTTAGCTAAAGTACATGAGCTGCTTGAGCAAGAGTCAAAAGACTTCTGTTATTACTTAGCTACTCAAGTTGAGGATATGTCATACGATGAGTATGTAACACCGTTATATAGTAGTACTAAGCATAATCTAATAGCTGATTCATTACCTGCTGCACCTAAGTTAGCTTATTACTTTAAGCACAATATGTTTGATGCACTTAATGACTTAATAGAAGAGTTTGATGTGCCTCATGTGTTAAGTCATGCAGGTGAGCAAAGAATATATGAGGATGACCTGTTCGATCTATATTCTTTTATGACAGATTTTGCTGGAGTCAAGAGAGGCATGGCAGCAGCTATGCAAGATGCAGGGTTTAAGAAAGTACCAACAACTAAAGACGGAGTAAAGTCTTATTATTTCCATGTACCTAGCTTGCAATATTCTGAACTTAAAGATGAAGGGTTTGAAGACCCAGGAATAGAACTATGAGTATATTACTTAAAATATATATCATATTTCAAGTACTTAAGACGACTATAAGATTTAACTGGTATGCTAGAAAAGGTGTAGTAACTAATAAAGTCTTCTACCTATATGGGACTTTAAAAATTAATCGTAGCGTAACTGTGCATAACTGCACTTTTATGATCAAAACACATCTAAGTATAGCCCTACAAGTAAAAAAGGACATAGCTGTCACGCTGTCACATTGCGATATATTTGCTAATGGATATAAAGTTGACACAGGAGTGCTAATAGCATAAGATTTATCTATGACGGTATAAAATCTTTTTATTATACTATCTTATAGTATCATAGTATAATAGAGTTTTACAGAACAGTAGGAATTAGTTATGACACGTATCAACTGTGTGGATCCTGAGATACTACACGACAAACACTTGTTAGCTGAGTATCGTGAGTTGCCTCGTATCTTTACTCTTGTAAAGAAAGCACTTGAAGGGAAAGGCGAATTACCTTGTCACACACAATCTGACCAGTATGTGCTTGGCACTGGCCATATGAAATTCTTTTATACTCGCTGTGGCTATTTACTTAAGCGTCAAAAACAATTGATTGCTGAATGTAAACGGCGTGGTATACAAGTACAGTTTACTGATCCAGACTCCTTAGTTATTGGCATACCAAAGTATTGTATGCATGACTGGGAGCCTGATGGTAAAGCAATCGCGTTAAACTTAGCGCGTATCTTTGAACGTCTTGAACAAATGGAGACAAAAGCAAATGAGTATTAGGTCTATAACTGTTAAGTTGTTAAACAGAACTGAAGTCGAAGTCCTGGAAAAAGACATTCGTAAAAAGCCTGGAATTCTTATCTGTAAGATCCAAGGTAAGAAGCGGATTTTCGCTGAATGGTTTGTAACTAACTATGGAGATCTGTAATGAAAGACGAACTGAAATTGTATAATGCATTGCTGATTGAAAAACAGGTGCAAACTATTGGCTGTATCTTTCCTTCAACTACTTATGGGTCTGATGGGCCTCGCAAGTACACTTACATTGTGCCTGATGATATGCAAGGCAAAGTAAGTGAGGGTGACTATGCAGTAGTAGAGACTCAGAAAGGATTCTCTGTTGTACAAGTAGTTGAAGTCCATGAGACTTGCCAGGTTGAGCTGTCTAATACTATTGAGTTCAAACATATTGTGGACATAGTAGACTTAACAGGTTATGCGGATTTACAATTACGAATCCGTAAAGCTAAGTTAGGTATAGCTAATGACTTGCGCAATGCAAAAGCTACAAATATTACTAAGCATGCGTCGCCTACTACAAAGCAATGGATCTGACTATTAGCTTAGACTTGTTATGCAGATTTTATGGAGAACTACAATGCAGATAGAAACTAAATTTAGTAACGGCGACACGGTGTATGGCGTTCAGCACGAATACATCACTGATAAGTGGCAAGTAATAGGCCCGATGACTATTGGTCAGGTAAGGGTGGAAATCACTGATTCTCTTGGAGTTGAAGGCGAAGAAATTTTCAGCAACTACATGGCTCAGAAAGAAACTAAGGAACAATATATGTGCATTGAAACCGGCATCGGCACCGGCACTTTGCACGATGCCGATAAACTGTTTGATACGAAAGCAGCAGCAAAATGTGAGGCAGATAGCAGAAATGTTATTGCCGCATAACTGAACAAAACAAATTGGAGCAACAAATGATAACTGTGACAATTTCCATCAATGGCTCGCCTATTTTTGCGCGAAGCGCGACCCGTGAACAGCCAATGCAAAAGGACGGCAAATACCCCTATGACGTAGACACAGGGGAAACTGTACTGCATCACCCTGACGATGGGGCCGTGACACTTGCAAAACAACTGCTGGACACGATTCATGAACCGGGTTCAGGTAGATAATGAATTTAACTATTAGTTTGCAAGATAAGTTCGAGCAGTTTCTCAAGGATGAGACTGTTTGGACTTTCTATATCACTGGACCGGCAGGGACCGGAAAAACAACTTCACTCAAGCAATTAGTTGACTATTGTGTTAGCCAAAAGCTTGAGACTACTATTTGTGCCTTCACACACAAAGCATGTGGAATCTTAGCTGAGAAGCTTTCACCTAATGCCAACATTTGTACATTGCATGCCTATCTATCTAAACGACCTACTATTAATGACTTAGCTACTAAAGCTCAACACATTGAAGTAAGTCGTCAGCATGGAACACCTGAGACCACTCAAGTCTTATTTGTAGATGAGTTCTCTATGGTTGGAGAACAAGACTATATGGATATAGTTACTGCATCTGAGGATCCTGAGACTGGTGAGCCACGAACTAAAGTGGTTTATATTGGCGATATGAACCAGCTGCCTCCAATAGGAGACATGCAAACCATTAATCCTAATGGTAAATGGTGGGTACAATTAACACATGTTTATCGCCAGGCAGAAGGTAATGAGTTATTAGACTTACTGCATACATTAGTTAAGTATATTGGAGGTGAAGAACCTATGCCTTTAGAGGCTAATAAGAACTTCATTCGTCAAGTAGACTTAGCTAAGCAATACAAAGCTATGCAGAACGCAGGTGAAGATATTGTCTTATTAGCTTATACAAACCAAGCAGTTGAGCAATGGAATGCTGAGATCGAGGGCAAATCATATGTAGAAGTTAATGATGCTGTATTCAGTCCAACTAATCGTGAACATTACTTTGTTATCAATGATGCCTTAGATCTGCATGATATTGAAGAAATCAGCTTAGCTTATGGTGAAAAGAAGTTAGGTTGGGATTCTAAGTATAGAACACTAGAGCATTTAGTGTCTATGCCTGATATTCGTATAGGTTACTTTGTCGACTTAGACCATATAGAGTCAGTTAGAGCCTATATATTTGGCCACTATGAGTATAAGTGCTATACCACAAGACTCAAAGAAGCCGCTGCTAAAGCTAATAAAGAGTGTGAAAAGTTTGCTAACGGCAATGCCAGATTATGGGCTCAAGCTAATCCCACACACCCATTAGCTAAGAAGCGAGCAAAGGCCTGGCGAGACTACCTCACATTTAAAGAGTGTGTAATATGCCTGGACTTTCCTCATGCAATGACAGTGCATAAGAGTCAAGGTAGTACATATAAGTATGTGTGCATTGACACGGATGACCTGTACCATTGCGCAGCTAGAGATTTTACTCTCTACTTAAGATTGATGTATGTAGCTATCAGCCGTGCATCAGACACTGTGTTTACAAATTAGAGGATAAGTTATGCTTATGCCTCATAAAAATATTTTATTGTACAAGCTGTGTATAGTACAATATAATATGTTAGTTACATCAGTCAGATGTGACAATTCTTCAACTAATTAGGAGTCAATTATGACAGCCGAAAATATACAGTCCCCTGTGGGCGATCTTGAGTGGGTTTTCATTACCGGTAAAGGTAAGAAAGACCTTAATGATAACGACCGTTTTGTTGCTTCTGTGGTTCTTGATGAAGACTCTGATGCTTGTAAAGCATTCATGGAAAAAATCGAGAATTTCTGGGAAGAAAACAAGCCAAAAGGTAGTAAGGATCCCAAGTCCCTGGGCTTCAAGATTCTTGAAGATGACGAAGGTAACTCTACCGGTCGTGTGTCGTTCAACTTCTGGACAGGTACTGTCTTTCCTGACGGTTCTGCCAAAGTTGTAAAAACCTTCAATGCAAAGGGTGCTGAAGTCTCTCTTGGAAACAAGAAGATTGGTAACGGTTCCCGCGGTCGTATTGGTGGTGCGATGGGTATCTATGACAACGGCAAAGCCGCTCGTGGAGTCACGCTGTATCTCAACTCTATTCAATTGTCTAAGTTCAAAGAATTCACTGGCGGAGATAACTTCGATGCTATTGATGAGGACGAAGATGATGCATTTGAAGGTGTTGATGATATGGGAGCTATCCCTGATGAGTCCTCTGCTGAGACACCTGTCAAGCCTCGCCTGTAAACTGTAGGCTGAAGTCCTGGGCACGACATTAAACTGCCTTTACATAACCCTATAGAGGATTCCATGTACGCATTCACTACTCTTGAGGATGTAATGTCCTCAACAAACATAAAGCAACCCATAGCTTTTGACACAGAAACTGATGGTTTCTATGGTCAAATAGAGGTTGCTCAATTCTATCAGCCACATTGGCCTGAAGTTAAGCTAGTACGTAAGCCTGAGCCATACACATTAGCTAACTTCATTAAAGAAGTGACCCCGATTGGCCATAACCTGCACTATGATTTTTCAGTACTCCAAACTCAAACAGGAGCTAACTGGCTGCCTGGTGAGTTTATTGATACATTTTACTTGTCTCGTTTGTACTATTATACTAAAGAGAAGTTCACTCTTGATGATGTCCTTAGCTATGTTTTAGGCTATGATCCTTATGAACAAGCAGGGCTGAGCAAGAAAGATTTGCAGAAATCTAGTTGGTCAGGTCTATTGTCTCCTGCACAAGAAATGTATGCGGCGCTAGATGTATTCCATATGTTTGAAGTGCTTGACAAGTTATCTGAGATGCAAGACGATTTTAGCTATAAGCTAGACATTCTCTTTACCAGATACTGTCTTGAGTTTCAGCAAAATGGTATGCCTGTGTTAGCGGAAGAGTTGCAAAACCGTTACAGATCTAACCTAGCTCGCATTGATGAGTTAGCTTTACCTATTAATGTTAACTCCTGGCAACAAGTTCGTCCATACATCGGTGAGAGCGAATCAGACGGTTTAGCTTTAGCTACCTTTGCCTTGCAAGGTAATGAACGAGCCGCACAAGTTAATGAAGTTCGCAAGTTAATAAAACAGAATAGCTTCTTAACTAAGTTTGATGTTGCTTCTGGCCGCATTTATGGTCGGTTTAAACCCTCAGCCAGGTCAGGTCGTTGTACTTGTGGTGACCAGAACCTTCAACAGATCCCACGCAAAACTAAAGACGTCTTTGGCGTAGAGCCTGACAGCGGTAGATCACTTATATACAGTGACTATTCACAATTAGAGCTACGTGGAGGTTGCGCAATAACTGGCGAACTACGTATGGAAGAGCTATTCCGTTCAGGCGAAGACTTGCACCAATATACTGCAGACATGATTAAAGCGTCTAGGCAAGTAGCTAAGACAGCTAACTTCAACTTATTGTATGGAGGTAGTCATGGCATGCTGGGGTCTATCTTGATTAAAGACGCAGGCCTATTAGTTCCAGAAGCTGAGTTAGCTATGATTAAGAAGAAGTGGCAAAACTTATGGACTGGTATCTATGCCTGGCAACAACGCGGTATAGCTGCTTGGCGCAAGAAGCAACCCTGGCAGACACCTCTTGGTCGTCGTTATGTTGGCAAACTAATGACTGACCATCTTAATATACAAGTGCAAGGCTTTGGTGCTGAAGTGGCTAAACTAGCTACACACTACATGATGCCTGCGTTAAGAGGTTTGCCAGGTGATATTAAGGTTTGTAACTTTGTACATGACTCTTGGGTTCTTGAATGTGACAATGACAGATCAGTTCACGAACAAGTAGCTAGGGTTATGTCTGAAGCAATGCAAGAGGCTTGGTTTGAGTGTTGTCGTTCAACTAAGATTAAGGACTTACCCATGCCTGTGGATGTCTATGCAGGCTTTAATTGGGGTAAGATTGAAGATGAGCACATCTATAAATTTACTAAGGAATAATTATGAAAGACCAACATGTAATGTTAGATTTAGAAACTATGGGTACTAACAATGATGCTGCTATTATAGCTATTGGGGCTACAGCGTTTACTTATACTAACGGAATACACCGTGAATTTTACGTCAAAGTAAACTTAACTGATGCTATGGAACACAATGGAAAAGTTAATGGCGATACTGTGTTGTGGTGGCTACAACAATCAGAAGAAGCTAGAAGAGAGGTATATAACGCTAGTACAGGGTTATTACAAGCTTTAGAAAAGTTTACAGCCTTTATTAATAGTTTGCCTAGCAAACCAGTAGTTTGGGGGAACGGTGCCACTTTTGATAATGTGATTTTGCGCTCTGCGTATAAAAATAATGGTTTAAAAGCTCCATGGCATTTTACCCAAGACGGGTGTTACCGTACATTAAAACATTTAGTTAAAGCAGAGCATCCAGAACTGCCTGAATTAACTAACCATAATGCTTTGCATGATGCGATTTGGCAAACTCATCATATCCTTAATATTTTTAGAGAGATGCAAAAATGAATAACAATTTAGAAGTACAATATTGTAGTTTACTACGTGCTATACTGGATGATGGAAAAGTCTCTGAAGGTCGTAATGCTGTAACCAGTAGTATCTTTGGCCACCAACTAAAGTACTATGTAGGCGATAAATTTCCAGTGCCTTTAATGCGCAAGTTATACCCTAAAGGGGTTATTGGTGAGATGGCGGCATTTCTACGTGGACCTAAAACAGTGCAAGACTTTGAGATTGAAGGTTGTAACTATTGGAAACAGTGGGCTAAACCTGACGGCTCACTTAATGTAGATTATGGTAATAAATGGATTGACTTCGGAGGTGTAAACCAGTTAGAGAATGTTATTTCTGACTTACAGTTAAATCCACATAGTCGTAGGCATTTGATTAGTGGCTGGGATCCTACTAATATAGCTAAGTCTAGTTTGCCTTGTTGTCATTATGCGTATCAGTTCTATGTGACTCAGCATGGTGAGCTGAACATGGTATGGATCCAAAGATCTATAGATGTAATGATAGGGTTACCATCAGATATTATGTTAGCTAATATGTTTATTATCTTAGTGGCTTACCTAACTAATCTTAAACCTGGGGCAGTAACAATGCAATTGGGGGACTGTCATATTTATGGGGATCATGCTTTTGGCGCTATTGAGTACTTAGCTAGAGCGGAACGATACTCAGATAGAGTAACTAATCCAGAGAGTTTCTACCCTGTTTATGAGTTACAAATGATTACTGACTATAAAGAGTTTAACAATGATTCTTTTAGAGTCACTACTTGGGATCAACTAGATTCCATTTCTTTTAAATTACACGCATAGGTGAAAACATGTTAAGTAATTTAGTTGTGCTACGTATTATAGATTGGAATCGTCAACGTTACGACCAAGTCTTTAATAAGCAATTAGCTGAAGACCTTCTATTAGAAGAGCTAATGGAGTATGAAACAGCACAAACACCTGTAGATCGGCTAGACGCTCTTTGTGACCTTACTTATATCGCAGTAGGCATTTTGTGGAAGATGAACAAGCTTGATATGGTTGAGTGTATCTATACTAAAGTTCCACCTAAAGCATTTCTAGATTGGTATGTCGATCGCTTTTGTTCTGCGGATGAGCCTAAATTAATGGCTGGAACTATTGGTTGCATTATTAATGCTTGTGAAGATTTATCTGGCTTATCTGAGGCTTTATTTAACAAAGCCATGCTAATAGTCTGTGATAGTAATGACTCTAAGTCAGTTAAAAAGACTGATCCTAGTGTTAAAGCTAACATAGATAAAGGTTCTAGTTTTATTCCACCAGAACCACGACTTCAATTAATTCTACAGGAGCATGCAAATGCTAACAAAAAAGTTTGAGCAATTAGCTCGTGATGAAGCTAAAAAATCTGTGTGTAATGAGCGAAAGGTTGGGGCAATTATTGTCTTAGATAAAATAGAGGCAGTGGTAGGTCGCGGGTATAACAACTCTATGACCTGCATGTGCACTAAACAAGATAAGTGTCCTTCTGATGTGGTTCATGCTGAAGCTATGGCTATTGAAGATGCGTTCTATTATGGCTTAGCTCCGGAGTACACTACAGATAGTACTTTTACTATGTATGTCACTCAGCCACCATGTAATAAATGTCTTGAGGTAATTAACTCTGCGCCTTATCCCGTATCAGTTCATGTGTGCGAACAGTTTATTAAGTTCGATGATGACAAAGTTCGCTATGATCTTATACCTCCAGAATGGGAGTTAGCTTTAGCTAAAGTCTTAACTCATGGAGCTAAGAAATATAAACCTAATAATTGGCAACATGGTGAAGTTGATCGTTATTATGCGGCATTGCGTAGGCACTTAGCAGCCTGGCGTCAAGGTGAGATAAATGATCCTGACTCTGGTATGCCACATCTTTGGCATGTGTTTACTAATGTAGGTTTTTTGTTAACTATTACTGAGGCAAATGAAAATGTCTAAAATTACTACTGATATTGACTACGATGGCAAAGCTATCTGTATCCGCCCTTCTGCAATTGATACTTTCTTTAATTGCCCTTTTCAATGGGCTAAGGTTTTCCTTGAAGGCCGTGTAACTATTCCTAATGCTCGTGCAGCTATTGGCACAGCTATTCACAAGGGCGTAGAAGAGATGTGGAAAGAAGCTCAACTCACACAGAATAAAGAAGAGGTTAATCTCACTATGATGTGTGATGCAGCTATTGAAGAGTTCCAAAACCTGGATACTGATCTTCAATACGACCCAGGTGAAAACTCTCGTACTGCTGAGAATGAAGTAATACAAGGCTCCAAAGCTTTTGTAGAAGATATTGTACCTTTTGTTGATATTCCTATTAAGGTTGAGCACCGCATTGACATTGAAGTGGCACATCCGATAGTTAGCAATGTTGGTGGTACTATTGACTACATTGCTCCAGGCGTATTATCAGACGTTAAGACTTCTAAGCGTAAACCAGTAGCTCAGTCGTACGTCACCCAGCAATCTACGTATAAATTCCTAGCTGAGTCAGAAGGCTTTGATGTATCTCGTGCAACCATTCAAGGTGTAGCTCTTACTAAGTCTCCTACAGGACATGTGCTTGAGCTAGAGTCAAACGTGCCACGAGCTAAGTATCTAATCAATACTATGTTAGACACATTAGAGGCTTTTCACAGTGGTATAGCCCCTAACTTGCTATTCCGCGGTAACCCTAAATACTACCTTTGTTCAGACAAGTATTGTACTTTGTACAATGAAGGTTGCCCTTACGTACACGGAGAATAAGATGGATAAAGCAACAACTAAAGAGGCTGTTGCTTATGTCATAATCCAGGAGATAGTAAGATCAAAGTATGCCCTAGCCGTTGCGCTGGGCATACGCCCTATTATGATTAACAACTATCTTAAGGGAACTAGAATGGGTTGGGCAATAGCAGAGCGGTTTAAAGAGCTCTATAACATAGAGATTACTGATAAATACGACAACAGAGCGAGGATGACTAATGTGGGTTGATATTTTTTTAACAAACTGTTTAGTTGCAGTAATTGCGGTTTTATGGTTATACGCGTCTAGCCCATACATCACAACTGTTAGTGACCGGATAGCGGTATTGACCATTTGGTGTTTAGTACCCACAGGGTTGGCTGCGATATGGCTATAGCTCCATGGGACCATCAGCTTAGTTTTGCTGAGTCAGGCTATCATATTCTCAAAGATAATATGATAGTCTACTTAGCAATGGAGGAGCGTACGGGTAAGTCACTAATAGCTTTACTTATAGCTGAGAAAGCTAATGTAGAGTCTATTTTAATCCTTACTAAGAAAGGTAAGCCATTAGATGGGTGGAAAGAATTATTAGCTCAGTTCGATACCGCTAAGAATTACTATGTCACTAACTATCATCAAGTTAGTAAAATCCAACGTGATAAGTGGGACCTGGTGATCTTAGATGAAGCCCATAATTATATCAGTAGTTTCCCTAAAAAGTCTAAAACTTGGATGCAGGTAAGGACTAAGACGCATGAGACGCCTATAATCTACATCTCAGCCACTCCACATGCACAGACCTATGCTCAGCTGTATCATCAATTTGCGCTGAGTGATTGGTCACCTTGGGCGGGTTGTCATGACTATAAAGCATGGCATAAAGTGTACGGCATACCCTACACTAGATACTTGTATCAAAAAGAAGTAGAAATGTGGGACCGTGTACATGACGAGGCGGTTATAGCTAGGACACAACACCTGTTCCTTACAATGACCCGTAAGGCCTTAGATTTTAAACATGAGCCCGTTGATAAGATTCATTATATTAGTCTCTCTGATGAGACCAGAGCGCTATATAATGACGTATTGAAACATAAGGTAATGGAGACAGATCAAGGCGAGATACTATGCGACACTATCACTAAACTGCGAACTACTCTGCATATGTTAGAAGGAGGTGGAGCTAAGAAAGTTACTAAGGTGCTGAATAAAAAAGGTAATCCTGTGGATAAGCCAGAATTTATTCAGTTACCTAACACAGAGAAGATTGACTATATTAAAGAACACTTTGGTGACACTGAACATGTTGCTATCATGTATAACTATATAGTTGAAGGTGAAAAACTAAGGAAACATTTCAAGCATGCTCTGATTCTGCAGGCTACTAGTTATGCTGAAGGCGTGGACCTTAGTTATATTGACCATTTAATTATATACAGTCAAGACTTCTCTACAGCCAGGCACACACAGCGTAGAGCCAGGCAAGCTAACAAACATAGAGATAAACCTATAATAGTCCATTTCTTATTAGTTAAAGATGGCATCAGTGAAGAAGTCTACCAATCTGTTTCATTAAACAAAGTTAACTATGTTGACGCATTATTCATGAGGAATCAATTATGAAGATCCTACACGATCTAAAAAAAGCTTCTGCTAGATCTGAGAAGCAAAGGCTCATTCGGCAATGTAATCATCCTTGGTTAATCCATACTTTTAAATACGCTTATGATAAAGATAAGCAATATGGGCTTAAGTTCTCTTCAGTACCCCACACTGGCTTAGGTGAACCCTGTGTTGAAATGTTTCAACTGCTAGATAAATTAGCTGCTCGTGAGCTTACTGGTAACGCAGCACGAGATGCTGTAGAAGATTTTGCCCAGCAACACGGAAACCTCATTAAGCTAATTTGTAATAAGGACTTAGATTGCGGAGTATCAGCTAAGTTATTTAATACAGAGTATCCTGGGGCTATTCCACAGTTTGAAGTACAACTAGCTAAAGAGGTGCCGCTTGAACAAGTGAAATTTCCTGTGTTAGCTCAGATTAAATATGATGGTGTACGCATAGTTATTTTGAAACCTCCTGGACAGCCTGCTGTATTTAAGACGCGCAATGGTAAAGTAGTTAACTTACCGGTCACAGGGCATCTATTTAATAGCTTACCTGTCGACGGGTTCATGTTAGACACAGAAGTTACGTTTTTGTCTGGCAAGTCTGAAGATCGTACCTCTATTTCTGGTAAAATTAACTCAGCTATACATGGAGGGCGAATAGCAGAAGAAGAGCTTCGTTTCAATGTGTTTGATGCTATGCACTACCATGAGTTTATTAGGGGGTCATGTCCAACTAAATATAAATCCAGGTATACCCATATGGTTCACATTTTACAGTGCGTTCGTAGCGACCATCTTGTGCCTGCATTTACTATGCCATGTGAAAACACACATGAAGTACAAGAGCTTTATAAAGAGCTAATAGCTGATGGATATGAAGGACTGATACTTAAACGAGAGGATCATAAGTATACTTTCAAACGGAGTAAAGATTGGGTCAAAATGAAGGAAACTAAAACAGCTGATCTAACTTGTGTCGGTTGGGAAGAAGGTGCAGGCAAGTATGAAGGAATGATAGGAGCTTTGCAATTAGTAGGTGAAGTTGAAGGTAAATTTGTTACTGTCAATGTTGGGTCTGGACTGTCTGACTATGATCGCACACTAGACGGCTATGAAGGCAAGACTATTGAAGTTAAATATAACTCAGTAATCCTAGATACAGCTACCAATAGCTATAGTCTGTTCCTTCCAAGATTCTCCTGTGTGAGGATAGACAAATAACAATTCTATCCTACAAAAATAGGCCTCTAAATTTGGCCCGTGTCGCGATAAAAAATATTTTTAATATCATGACCAAGGCCAAATTTCGTGGCCTTATATGGAGCCACGTCAGCCCGAAAAATCTTTAAAAATCAATGACTTACGATCGAAATAGCGAGAATATTATGTTTACTGATGCAGCAAGTATACTGTTTGAAATAGAAACTAAAGTAGCTAAGGTTCAAGCCGCAGGGTTAGAACCAATTGGGCTAGTGCTTAACTCTAAGAGCATGAAAACAATAGCAGAGAGTTACGCACTTAAAGTATATATCAACACAGATCAAGCTCCACCAACTGTTAAGAACTTACCTGTAATAGTTTCAGATTTTATTCAGAATGTAGGAGTTGTTACTGGATGAGAGGCTCTAAACTTCAAAAGCTAATACTGGACTACTTAGAAGCATGCAAGTATCCAGCTATTAATATTGTCTCAGCTTCTAAGAACGGTGAGAGCGATATTGTAGCTTGTATTGAAGGTAAGTTCTGTCTTATTGAAGTGAAAGGAGTTGGAGACACTGAGAAGCGTCTCCAGCAACTTAAACAAAAGCGTGTTAAAGAAGCAGGAGGGTACGCAATATTTGCGTACTCTCTTGCTGATGTGAAGGACTTAATTAAACAGGTGTGTGTTCAGTAGTACCACCTGAGTTAACCCAAACTGCTCCGGCTGTAGCTCCAGACGACCACACAGGTTTATTGGTAGATGTATTAAACACCTGTAAGCCCGCAGCTTTATTCACCGTATTGATTGGGTCTGTTATGTCTGCCAACTCTGCAGTCGTAGCTATAAGTCCTACTGAGTTTAGCTTAACAAAACTTTTAGTTGCAGACCCAGCTAAGATATTTACTCCATTTGTAGTAACAGAAGTGGCGTCTACTACATTCCACCAAGTGCCTTGCTGATCACCAGCTGTAAGACCTGATGTAAAGCATAGCTCACCAATAGTAGCATTAGCTACATCAGATACCATACTCAACGTAGAATCATAGTGACGAACTTTAACTAATAGTTCATCTTTAATACTACGTATATCAGGACTACGCGTGTCAAATGGAAGACTAGCCGCACCCACTCTAGTAAGCTCTTGTTCACCACTATCCCTTTGTTGTGTTACTATACCTTCACCTAGTAACAGATCTTCAGTACCAGCTAATTGTTTTACTATCTCACGGACCGCCATGTTATTAAACCTCTTCTGACCATTCAATTGTAGTGCCTGCTGTTTTATTAGCTCCATCAGGCAATATTGTAACTATAATGTAATCTCCATTAGTTAAGTAGAAATCACTCTTAGCTCCTGGGTTATCTAAAATACTAGGGGTATCTAGTGGTACGCGTTTTGCAACTAATAGGCTAGAGTTAGCACTACTATGATTAGTCTCAAAAGTTGTAGTTAGAGTTGTACCAGTGCCACCTTTCATATACTGTAAATTAGAATCTCCACTTACAGGAGCCCAACCTAATAATGGATTTACGTTAGCTGAGATACCGCCTAACACTGTTGCGTCCCTGGTTAGCCATACCCCAGTCACCGCTTGATCCCTACAAAATGTGGTAATCCTGTTTAACAAAGCATCTCTAGCATTGTAAATACCGTTAAAAGTAGGAGGCACTCGAATAGCTAAAGTGGCCATACCATCTGAGTAAGTATTACTAATATTAATCAAGGCCATCCCAGTTGTAGTTGATCGATAAATAGTATTGTTACCTCCACCACCTTCGCTAGCCACATCAACGCATCCTGCTCGTAGCCTAGCATTACCTGTTACTGACCACAGTACTGGCAAAGCTGGGATAGTTAGTGTAGGTAATTCACCTTCACCTAACCTTCCCAGGTTTTCTATCTCTGCAACTAGTTCTTGGTCTACGTAAAATAAGTAATTGCCAACTCCACGCCATTGCATTTGAATGTCGTATAGGTGCCCTTTAGTATAATCAAAGTTTACCCAACCGTCTGCATGTTCTGTAATTTGCTGTACTGTCTCTACTCCATCGCGAGCAACTACTGCGTACAGTTTATCATTAGTAAACCTAAAGCATACATAGTTACCCATAGCCGCAGAACCTAAACCCCAATCACGTACTGTGCTAGCCTCGCTTTCAGTAGGTAGCCATACTGCAGTAGAATACAGGTGTCCTTTATTGGGCTGATACCTAGGATGACGTTTACTAACTAACTGTGTAGTTATACCAGTAGTAGAAGTTAAATCTAACCCTCCATCAGTGACTATGGCGTTACTAAAAGTGCTTTGCTCTACTCCAGCTTGATATTCTTTCCATTGTGATGCAGGAATATCATAAGTAAACAAACCTCTAAAGACAGAGTAGTCTTCAATAAATTTTTGTCTGCCCCAAGCATCTACTACTAAGTCAGTTAAACCTAATAATTGTTGCTCAAACCCTAACTTAGTCTTAGCTAATTGTCTTGACATGATTATCTCCAATTAGTATAATTAGTCATATCCTTAGCTGAACTAGGTGGAGTAAAGTCTCCGCTAGGCAGTTCTGGATAAATTTGATGATAAGTTGTATCAGGTGTTTCACCAGTCTTACGAGGTTTATAAGCACCACGTTCTGCACTTGGTGCACCAGTAGAAGGAAACATAACCACTTCATCACCAATGTTAATTCCTTGAAATCCTTTGTCTTGAAGCTTTTGAATTACATTCTTTTTATTGACACGAACGTCTTCAATATCCCAACCAGTTCCAAGCACATCCTCTATATCTTGATACTTAGCTATACGATGATAGCTAATCTCACGCACAGAAGCTTCACCAAAACGTTTCTTAGAAGACTTCTCATCTAACATATAACGTTGGCCTTCAGTGATAGGACCTTTAGTGGACTTAGTGTTCTCTTTGCCCCACACCTCTACTTTAAGTGGACCTTTACCTATCTGTGGCTGATTAGCTCCATGCTCAGCCCACTTAAAGTGCAACTGTTCAATTTGACTAGCTAATTGTGGGTCTTCTTTAACTTGCTCAAGGAGAGCTTTCATTGATTTTAGTTGTGCAGGGTTTTTCATGAACTTAGTTGCATGCACAACCAATGACGAATACTTAGCTACATCAGTACTACGCATCCTTTTAAGATAACCCATAATACCAGAGGCTGCTTCAAAATGTAAGCGTGTAACTATATTAGTTGTTAAATACGACTGGTTACGTGGAATAGAAATACCTGAAGTAGCTGTAGCTAAGCTAATGTCATTCTGATATACTTGCGCAAACTCTCTTGCTAGGCGTTTCATCTCCTTAACTTTAGGATCCCTAAAGCCTTTAGTCTCTAACTCAGCAGAGAATTTAACCCAGTCCACAGCCGCTGCTCCTTGTCCTTGCTTTAAACTAAATTTATCAAAAGCTTCACTAAGCATAGCCTTCTCATAAGCATGCCGTAGCTTAGGAGTTAACTTAGCAGAAATCTCTTCAAAAGTACCGTCTTGTGCACTTAAATGCTTGTAAGACTTTTTGACTACAGCAACAGGGTCAATACCAGGTTTAATCAATTGCTTGAAGATAATGTTATCGTACATACGGTTCAACTTAGCTACTTCAAGACGAGTAGCACGATAGTTATGTACCCATGTAGCTCCGTCTTTCATATGACGATTGGCAGCATGAGCTATCTCTGCGTCAATAGACTTAAGTACACGGTCCACCTCTTGTTTATTAGCAGCTTTCAAGATCTTCTTATTTGTCTTGAATTCAGAGATAGCTTGGCGCAAATCTAACAGTGCACCAAAGTCACGTGTTTGTGAGGCCGCTTCAATCTTAAGCAAGATACCTTTAAACTGATCAAGCACAGCAGGATTCTGAATAATACCTTTTACACGATTAAGCATAGGCTCAATAGCTAACTTCTTCATATCAAAGTGATATGGAGTATGACGCATCTCTTCACGGCCTGTGTCACGGATAATGCGATAACCGCCTTGTACAGTATCAATTAGCTCATCCAACTCGTCTTTTAATACGATAGGAACCATCTGTGGATCTGCGTCAGTTAGCAGCTTATCGAAAGCTTCTGCCCGCTCTCTTACTGCTTTAGCATAGGCATTACCGGCACCAGGGTCTAATGCATTAACAGTTGCAGCTATGTTTTGGCCTCCTGGCAGCATCTGAGGAAGATTAGCTATCAATTCTTGAGTAGTGCTTTTATACGGCACGCCAGTCAACTTAGCTAAACGCTTCATCAAATCAGTAGCTTCTTCTTCAGTGACATGTAGTTCGCGAAGTAATACTTCTCTAGCGCCATTTTGGTTATCAGGAAATAGCTTAAGCACTTGGTTCATGGTGCCACGCAACGCCTTCATACTATACTTACCACCAAACTTAACTAGTGGAGCTACTGTAGAACGTATGATTACATCCCCAAATACTCCAAGCATGCCTGCTTCGACCATTTGTCTGGCATAGACTCGCTCGTTAATCCCTTCCGCCATCTTAAGCTCTTTAGACAGTCTATGCAGGTCTTCAAAACGACCTAAAGCTGTTCCAATAGCGGAACCTGCCTTTTCACCTATAGGACCCCCACGTGAACCAATGATGCTACCCATTATGCCAAGACCTATCTCTTGACGAGCATTAACTACTCCATCAAGTAAAGCTTCTACCCAGCCTGATGTAGCTTCTTCCCACTCACCTGTTTCAGGATTCTTTGCATATAGTCCTTGAGAACCATCAATGTCTCTTAGCTCTGCTTCAATGCCAAAGCGCTGTAAAGTCTCTTGCGCTTTAGCTGTAAGCTCTAAAGAGTAACGCATAGCTGAGATTTGATCTTCTTTAGTAGCAAAGTCGAAACCGATAAAGGGCACAGTACTATACAACTCTGAGACGATAGGTTTTAGCATTGTCCACATATCAGAGGGTAAAAAGTGCATTGCATCTGACTTATTAACCAGCTCTTGAATATCAGGTACTCCAGCTTCTTTAATAACCTCTAAATTGCCTGGAGTTGTAACTGGTTCTACGTCCAATGACGCAGGCTCACCAGGCTCAGAGGTTGGAGTAAAGTACAGTGGACTAAACCCTTCATTAATCAATTCTTGTATTGCCTCTTCTTCACTGAGTCCAGCATTAACTAAATCAGCTTTAGTCCGTAGCGCGTACTCTTTAGCTGCCTTACTGGCTTCAGCTGGAGAGAACCCCTCATACTGTGTTAATTGCTCCATAACGTCTTTTGGAGAGATATCTGGATGCGCAAAAGCTGCGTCAATTTCTTGTTGCACCTCAGGAGACAATGCTGCCATGGCATCTTCAGACTGTGTAGTTGCCATTAATGTCGCGGCCGTAACAGGTAGCGCTTTAGCATATAACTCGAAAGACGGAGAAGGTAAGTTTTCACCTCGCCTGCCAGGTTTAGGCAATCTGATAGCCGCATAGGTAGTAGCGTTTCTAGTATCCTGCAGCTTAAAAGTTCTGTAACGTTCTGCTGCAAGGCTAATCTCGTCTAAGGTCGCCCCATAATGGGATAGCATCTCTACTGGAGAACTAGTTAGTTGTAAAGCATCCTTAGAAGACGCCATAAAAGAAACGTAGAATGTTGCTCTAGCCTTCTTATCCTGCAGTGCATGCCTCGCTTGTTCCTTATCCAAGGATGAAGCAGTCGGGGCTTTTAGTGTGGCCTTAGCAAGACGTACAGCGTCAGCGTCGATATCGTCCGGCAATACTTTGGTATACCCCGGGGCCATCTGCTGAAACGTAGTATATTCTACATCTATACCTTGACCTTTAAGATCTTTTACAATCTTTTTCATTTGCGCAGGAACTTGCTCTTCATACACCGCCTGTTGCACTCCAGCAGACCGGTGCAGTTTTTCAATGCCGTAACCCCGAATTGGCACAGCTACTTGTGACTGCCAGTTATCTACCGCCTCAAGCACAGATAACTCTAAAGCTTTACGCACCCACGTTTTTTCGTGGGGCAAAGCTGGTTTAAGCTTATTAAAGGCTGTCCTTGCCTCCTCGTACTGCCTTACACGATCTACTCGTTCTGTATGGTATCTAGCTCTAATATCTTCTAAAATCTCTGTGAATTCTCGTTGAGTTTTTGCAGTAAGAGCTTCAGCTAATACGGTGTCTGCTACAGGAAGCACTGTAGCATTCGGGTTCTGCTCCTTTATAGAGTTTTGCCTGGCAGCTAGTTTTAGCTTTTCATCTTTGATATGTGCAGCAAAATCCTCTGGGTCTAAGTGCCCAAAGTCAGAAATGCGCTCCAGCTCTCTAAGAGCTTCGTTATGGTCATAATGAAACGCAGATAACTCTGCTCCAAGTTCTTCATGAGCAAAGCTTTTGCGGTTAATTTCAAAGTCAGAGGCAGGTACACCGGGTCTAGAATGTATAGGCGCTTGCAACTCTTGCACTCGTAGCGTATCTCTACCTGCTAGGTTAAGAAAGTCCAGTCGACGCCAAAAGTTTACACCAGGAACTTCTTCGTCTTCTCTTGACACAAGTCTACCGGAATCGTCATACCAAGCTTCACTAGTTAGGTGAGCATCGCTAGCCTCAGAAATCCTTGGATTAGTAGTAATACGCATATCATAGCGGTCAGGAGAAGTGTCTGGCAGTGTAATTTCAAAGTAGCCTCTTGCAGGATCTCCAAACATCAACTGATCATCCATTTCATCTAAACTACTCTCATTGAAGCTGCGCATATCCACCCGGTAGTCTTCTCTACCAGCATCGATTTCTACCAACTCTTGCTTAGTTATTGGAGTTACACCAGGCTCAGCCTTATAGACATCAATAGCATCATTCATGCCACTGAACTCCATTTCCTCAGGTTTAACCTGCCCACGGCGTTGTAGTTCATTTGCAGCACTTTCAGGCTTAACCCTAAAATTTTCTGGTAAACTGTGAATAGTCTCTGTAAGTCTGGACTTAATCCCTCTTCTAGCTAAGGGTCTAGTAATTGCATTCAACGGTACTGGCATGTCACACCTCTATCGGACAGGTTCTTCATTAGTATTTTGCGGTAACTTTAACTGCTCACTCTTTGGAGTTTGCATATACTGACTGCCATTACCTTGAGCTATAGCTGAAGCATAGGCTTGTGCTTGTGGATTGCCCTGCAAAGCCATAGCAGTTTCTTCCAGGATCTTACTAATGTCAGGAGAGTGCTTAGTCTTCATAGTTTTGATAGCTAAACTAGCAGCTTTAAAGTACCCACCAGGATTGATCTGAGCTAACATATTGCCTACTTGACCAGATAAGAAAGTCTCTAACATTAACTGATTCTTTTCATCTTCATCATTATAAGAAGTAGAAGTAATCTCAATGTCTACATCAGTAAAAGCTATCTCTGACTCAGCTGTGGGAACTGGGGCAACTAATATGTTGCCCTCATCGTCAGTTAAAATTTCTCCAGTAGTAGGATCCGTGACTTCTTCAAAAACTAACTGTTGAATAGGCTGGCCTGTCTGTGGGTCTTGGCCTACAGTCATTTGCAATGGTTGGTTAATCTCTACCCAACGCTCACCAGTTATCTCATCAGCTATACGTAGCACTTGATGAGCTGTGTAGTATTGCTTAATCAAAGACGCCATATCTCTGCCTAGCATTTGATAGAACTCTTCAAACCGCAGTGTAAGGTATCGCAATGCTACAATAGTTGCGTTCTGTTGTAACTTTACTTTCCGACCAGAGTCAGACGCAAATGCCATACCCAAGAAACTATCATTGATATTCAATACCCGTTGTATGCGATCGAAAGCTTTATCAATGATAGTGTACTGCTGTAGTACGTCTGCAGATAGATTCTCAACCTTAACACCTTTGAGATCTGCAACTTCAATTACACCTGTGACACGGTTAAATGCAGCAGTGAACTCAGCTATGTCTTCAACAGCTCCAGTCTCTACAAAAGCCTTTTGAGTATTGACCATTAGCTGAATCTTGATAACAGCTTGGTTAATTGCCTTTTGTGATTCTATAACCTCTCTAAAGACACCATAAAACTCTGTCTTATCAGAAGTGTGAATCTTTTGTACTCGGTATGGAAAACTAATCTGCTTCTTCGTAATGTCAGTCTTCTTTAGTATATGGTGATTAGACCAATACACAGACCATGTCTTACCATCACGTGTTTTAACTATAGAGTGAACAATCAAGTAGTTATCAAAGATGCGATAACGACCTGTGAACTCTCCATTATATGCATAAGTGAACTCAGCCTCATCAATGTTGAGATGGTTGTAGTAAGCTTCTAACTTCTCAAAAGCTTTCTTACCAAACTTATCAACTATTGTGTCTTCATCTAGCCACTTGTATCTGTGGATGTACTTAGCATCTGAGTAGTCCTCTTTACGACTCATTGGATCCAAAACTATTTCACTGTCTGGCACATAATCTAAGTCAAGCTCGTAGATAACCCTGCCAAACATATCACGACGGCCAGAATCTTTAACGTCTACGTAGCAGCACATAACACCAGAGACGATGCCACATAGTTTAAGGCGATCACCTAATGCTTCAAAATAGTTCTTACGAAGCGCATGTGTAATTGCGTCACTAAGGATCCCTGCAGTGGGAATATCCTTAAGGTCAACAGGGTTAGCTGTAATGGCATTAACTACATTAGAGTAGTAGCCAATGAGCATACGAGCGAACACCTTGATAACGTTAAAGGTCTCAATTGGTTGACCACGATTAGTTAAGATAGCTTTTTGTTCAGCTGTGTATTGCCTGTTATGGTACATGTCCCAGGCTTCAGCTGCTTCTATTTTAGACTCCTCATAGGCTTCATAACCAATCTTAAAGGTGTCTTCTAAATCTTCAATAGTCGGTTCCATTATTGAATACCTTTACGTTGCTTAATTCTATCAGCTAAGCTAGTACCACTAGAGCCTCCAGTAGTACCACCAGAGCCTCCACGACCTACATTTAAGTCACGCTGAATATTAGCTTCTGTAGCATCTCCTTTATTCCTTTCTAGCACATCAAGAGCAAAATTGATGTCTCCAATCGCTTGCTCTATTTGTGCACGAGACATACCCATGTATAAATGCACTTGGGCAGGATGCAAGCTAGCTACTGCACCTTCGTACATTGATTTTAACTTCTCTAACTGTACTGCGAATGCTGGAACTACTGCAGCATAGCGTTGATTCAAATCACCAAATTCTTGCTGGAAGCGTGCAGCCTCACCATCAGTTACTGCAGCACCTGAAGTAAGTCGTAGCATAACATTTCGGTAGGCTGTATACGCTGATTGTACTTTACGTCGTACTGAGTCAGGCACATTGCTTGTATACTTCTCTACACCTCCAACTAGTCTATCAAGCGCGCCAGTTGCTCTAGGTGAAAGATCCGCAGCTACTTTGCCGCCAAACATAGTTAGTGTTCTGATTAGCCTCAAATCTTCCATCAACTCATTAGGAGGTTTACGACCTGATAACGCTTCATACCGATCGACAAAAGCGTATGCTTGACTCAATTGTCTATTATCATATTCATGAACTGGTATATCCATGAGTCCAGAAGTAGTAAATTCTTGTATTGCTTCTTCAGCCGCTGCTGCTTTACCTGGGGTAGTCCCTGAAATTCTTGCACCCCACAGCTCTTCAGCAACTTCACCTTCAGTAACGTTTGGGTCTGCCTGTCGCCTGATACCTGTCATGTATTGAATATCAGATTGCATAGAAGTATTTTTGGTATCTTTACGCAACCCCATAAGCTCTTTATATAAAGCTAAGTCTTCACCATAAAGTCGACGAGTATACCCAGTAGCTTCCATTTCAGCTTTCATATCAGCTATAGTGGTAGAGCCATCAGGCAATGTAGCTTTAAGGTAACGTCTGCCAAATTGCGGATAGTCAGGAGCGTCTTCTAAGAAGCTATTAGGGTTCATTCCATTCTCAATAATGAGTCTAGCGTCTTGCCGTGGATCAAGAATATCTACTCTAGAGACACCAAACATTTGCTGCATTTGAGGGTTACTGCGTAGACCATCATTAAGAAAGTCTACTCTACCAGTAGCGTTATAGCCACGGAAAGCCCTATACGTGTCTTCAGCAGTAGCTTTCATCATCACTTCTTGGCTTGCTTGAAGTGCTGCTTGCGCCTCTTGTTGAGGTACGCCGGCAGCGATCTTAGCTTGTGCAGTCTCTGCAGCTAATTGATCTTCTGCTCTACGCCGCTGTAGTGCTTCGCGCTCTTGCATTCCTCTAACGTAGGTTACACCTGCACTAGCAAGAGCTTGACCTAAACCTGAATAATCTGCCATGTCGACTACCTTAAGTTAATTCTTGCCAAGGTACTGAAGTAAGCGCAGGCTTAGCTGTTGCGCTTGCTCCGATGCCAGCAGTAGAACCTACTGCACTAACTCCTGCACCTGCAGAAGCTGCCTTACCTACCTCCATACCAAACACGCTAGTAATATCACCTGAAGCTACGCCTGAAGCTAAACCAGCAAACGCTGATGTGGCCCCCTGATACCACCCTGCAGCTTCACTCTTAGCTGCATTAATCTGATCTGCTTGTATTTGTTGTTTCTCACCAATGCCAGTTTGTAAGAAACTCTGCTTAACCTCAGCTACTTTAAATGGAGCTTCACGACGAATCTTTGCTCGCATCTGAGCGTTAGCTAACTCTAAGTCTTGTTGACTCTCAATAGCAACACCAGACTGGCCTAACCCTCGTTCAGCTAAGAAAGCAGAAATATTATCCTGAGCTTTCTGAAATTCTACTTGTTGAGCCTCTAACCCTTGAGCTTCATACGTATCAGGAGTTAAGTTATTAAAAAAATCTGCTAAATCTTGTTCGACTCCTCCGTATAGTCGTTGCCAATCTGCCATCTGAGCCTGGCTAAGCTTCTTAGCTCTACGTGAGGCGGAAATACCTTGAACAGCGGATAGTCCGCCAACTACGGCTAATGCAGTACCTACAGCCATTTTATAGCTCCTTAATAAAAGAACGTTCTAAAGGACGATAGCCTGTACGAAGATAAATATCCTCTATCTTATCTGGCTCTAACGAGTCTAGGCGTATCATGATAATTTTATCCGCTCCAGCTAGTTTAGCTGCAGTTTCAAACTGTTTAATTAAGCGCATACCTAAAGTAGTACCGCGCCACTCAGGCTCTACCCACCACCCTAGTTCTTGGCAAATTGTGTATTCAGGGTTTAAAAAGTGTGGGTACACTATACCTAATATACAGCCTTTGCCAGGTTCTTCAATGTAAATTACATTTGGATTACTCAGCAACTCTTTAACTATCTCAGGCGTAAACTCAGAGACCGGTATACCGCTACCTGTCATTGGCAAGAATTGCGCAATCGTATTAACTAAGTACCTACTCATACTATATTTGCAACCCGTAACTCTGCTAGTATAGCATCCACTTTATCTGAGATAGCCTGTACCTCAGCTACAGAAGGTCCTGTAATAGTCTGAGATAAATCGCCAGGATCTGTGCCTTGTGGATTATTAGTAAAGTTATCATCAGCATACTTTTTAGCTATCAATTCTTTATCGTCAGTAAACGTCTCATTAACTGCGTATTTCAGTGGGGCTGTAATCTCTACGCCTCCATCTAGGCGCACGTACAAAGCTGCAGCCTCTTCTGACAGTAATACTTGTATCTGTTGCGCTTGCGAACTAACAGAGTTAGTTTCAGCTATTGTACTGAATCTTGGACCGCCTCTTAACCCAAATGCCACATCCAGTTGTTCCACTAAACGCAATAGAGTTCTACGTAAAACCTCAGGATTAGCTACGTCTGGGGGAATTCTTATAAAGGAATCATCTGCCATTTTGACGTCCGAACCCTTTATACTCTATTTCTCTAACTGTGCCTGTGCCAGTAATTCTGAATTGCACTGTATGACCCTGTTGAGTGCTTTGTGGAATCATTATATCATAAACTCCATCACTTGTATATGATTTTGTTATGACGTCAACTCCATCTATTATCACAGTAATAGATACTGATCCCTTTAGATTTACATAAAAGTTCTTAAAAATCTTTAGCTCTGTCAAGCTGCCTTCACTATACTCTGGTGACAAGTAAGTGAATGTAGCTGCGTCCCCCTGGAAGAACGGTTTAAGACTAGTTCCATCCCACCCGTATAACACATCTAGGGCCTTAACTAACCAGGAAGACCCTAGATTATAGGTCTTATACTTACCACCATAACGCATGTCAAGAACTAAGATGCTCCCATCTGTTTCTTGCAGGTAATATTCTTCATCGAACAAAACAGCGTTTGCAGGGTTTAGCGCAATCTTACCTAGCTTAACCTTAGATCCAACTATTGCAGTTGCGCCAGTGGTAGTACAGATGCCGTCAGTTGACGCCCAGATAATAGAGCCGCTCCATTGAACTATACTCTTATGTTCAATGCAACCCTGATCGCCTGACAATGGATACTTTACAAATGTTGTAGAGTTAGTGCCAGCGACTACCCAGGCCTTATACCGGCTAAAAACGATTATGCCATTAGTGGCAACACCTATACCTGTCACATCAGCTTCAAAGTCAATAAAGTTAGTGTCAGGCCAGGCATTAGGCTTCCCAGCAGGGGTATAATAAACTTTGTCTCCTACTGCACCTATAAGACTACCATAGGCCTCAACTAAGAATTGAAGGCCAGTAGGCGCTTCATTGTAATCAGCGGATTCTAGAATTGTGCCTTCTACGTCCACATCAGATAAATCATCTTTTATAAGTCCAGCTACTGGATGAGTATACTCGTCAACAAGAGTGAACTCTCCTAAATTACCTCCAATTCGGTATAACCTTATATGTGTTACTTGTGGGTCTGAAGACACTGGAGGAGTAGCAAGTTCAATAAAACCTTTAGAGACAACTATATCTTCAGATAGTGGAGACGGTGCAGACTCAGTTCCGTCTAAGCTATTGTAAAAAGTATACACATAGTTGTAAGTACCATTTACATTAACGTCCTCTTCTTCTACAAAAACAGCGTTTCCACTTATGTCATGAACAGTATCATTAGCAGGATAGATCCCTACATATCTAAACTCACCGTTATACTTACGATAAATCTCAATTACTCCATCAAGAAT
>Ga0196905_1000105_pt1 | contig 30802 bp, 41 predicted proteins | sample CB_VirMetaG_3_FD_169098 | JGI IMG/M metagenome (GOLD analysis project Ga0196905, IMG submission 169098) | Freshwater to marine saline gradient viral communities from Chesapeake Bay - CB_1508_1S Viral MetaG (v3) (version 3) | ecosystem: Environmental > Aquatic > Marine > Coastal | place: USA... | reverse complement strand
GCTTCGGCAATAATTGGAATTTCGGCGGATCGCTCACCGCTGAAGGCGTGTATCAATCGCCTTACGAGGATGATCCAGATCTTGAGCCATTGGGACATTGGACATCGAACACGGGCGGATTGTTTGATCTGTTTGTATATCCCTACAGCATGTGTGCGGTTCGCGACCCTAGCACGGGTGAAACAAAGATAACCCGCATGGATTAACTCAACACTAGGTAGTGTGCTCAAATTTGCCCCGTCACTCCGCGGGGCTTTTTTGTGAGTGTTGCATTTATCCTATATTCTATGTTTATAATAGCCCCGTGCAATGTCGCACACTAACTAATGAGGGAAAATATGACTACATATAACGGGTATCCTAGCTATGACCATTGGAACACGGCACTATGGCTTAATAATGATGAGGTGCTTTATAGTAAGCTGAAAGCCTATGCGCATTGCGTGCGGCATGAGCTCTTTACAGTAGAACAAGCCCTACCGGATCTGCTCGCCGAGCTCGGATCTAGGACTCCTGACAATCGTTACTGGCAAGCGGATACTGTTGCCGATCTATTAATAGAGCAAGCCAGCGAAAGCTATTAGTCGGCTCCGATCCACGCAACATGAAGCCCGCCTAGCGCGGGCTTTTTTGTGCCTGGTCGATTGACCAGGGGACTGCACCCATTAAACGATCTCCCTGCACTGGACCGCGCATATTCTTTTCGGGTCCCCCCGTCAATAAAGGTTAATCGGCGGTACAAAAAAACCGCCAAATCGCTCACGATCAGGCCACCGACGCCCGCTGTGCGTTCGGGTTACAGTTGCATGTTTTTCACAAACAATTACACAAAATTTTAAATTCAAGTTTATGTGCCAAAGTCTTATATGCTAAGATGTTCCACGTGAAACATTAGGGACCCCTATGGAAGTAGTAGACAACCCCGCGATCGAAGAAAAGATACTCAAACTTGAACTTCGTCTAGCGCAAATCGAGAAACACGAAGCCTGCCAAAATAATTTTTTAGATTTCGTAAAGTATTGTTGGCCGCAGTTCATTCCTGGTCGTCACCATCAAATTATTGCTGAGAAGCTGGAGCGTGTTGCGCGGGGCGAGCTCAAGCGTCTAATAATCAATATGGCGCCTCGACATACCAAGTCTGAGTTTGCGAGTTTTTTGTTTCCTGCTTGGATGATGGGTAGGAATCCTGACATGAAGATAATTCAGGCAACGCACACCACGGAACTTGCTGTGAATTTTGGACGTAAGACGAAGAATTTATTGGAGTCGGACGAATATAAGACTATTTTTCCGGAGGTTAAGTTAGCGGCGGACAGTAAGGCCTCTGGTCGGTGGGACACGAACAAAGGTGGGATGTATTATGCGGTGGGTGTTGGATCGAATCTCGCGGGCCGTGGTGGTGATTTAGTGATCATTGATGATCCTCATTCGGAGCAGACTGCGATGTCGAATGTTGGGTTTGATGATGCGTGGGAGTGGTATACGGGTGGACCTCGTCAACGTTTACAGCCGGGTGGATCGATAGTATTGGTACAGACTCGTTGGGATGAGCGTGACATGACGGGTCAATTATTGCGTCAGATGGCTAAGGATCCGTTGGCGGATCAGTGGGAGGTAGTGGAGTTACCTGCAATTTTTAACGAAGGGACCCCTAAAGAAACTCCTTGTTGGCCAGAGTTTTGGTCTATAGAGGATTTAATCGCGGTCCGCGCATCGATACCTCCTTACAAGTGGAACGCGCAATATCAACAAAATCCTACGGGTGATGAGAATGCGATTATTCCTCGGGAGTGGTGGAAGCGTTGGCGGCGGGACACGGTCCCTCAGTTACAGTTTGTTATACAGAGTTATGATACGGCGTTTAGTAGGAAGACGACGTCGGATTTCAGTGCGATAACGACGTGGGGTGTATTTTATCCAGAGGAAGGTGGTCCGCCTAATTTAATTTTGTTAGATAGTAAGAAGGGTCGTTGGGATTTTCCTGAGTTAAAGGCGTTGGCATTTGAGCATTATGAGTTTTGGGACCCCGACACCGTCATTATTGAGGCCAAGGCCAGTGGTACGCCGCTCACGCACGAATTACGTCAAACGGGGATTCCGGTGGTCAATTTCACGCCGAGTAGAGGTTCGGACAAGATAGCGCGGGTACATGCGGTATCGACGTTATTTGAGGCGGGTATGGTGTGGGCGCCTGACACGCCGTTCGCGGACGAATTAATTGAGGAAGTGGCTGCATTTCCGAATGGCATGCATGATGATTTAGTGGATAGTATGACGCAGGCGCTGATGCGGTATCGTCAGGGCAATTTTGTTCAGTTACCGAGTGACGATTATGAGGATGAAGGGTATACTGTGGGCAAACGCGTTTACTATTAGGGATGTTCCACGTGGAACATTTAATTATTTATGGCTGACAATAACGGTATTGCAGGGCTAATTTCGTCTGAAGACCAAAACGAGCTAGATCGTAATTTTATGGACGCTATCTTAGCTTTCGAGAATAACGCCTTGATAAATCGTGAAAGATTTATTCAGGATTATTTATCTAGGAATCCGGATGCTCAAGAGCGCAACAGGGCGGCTCAAGAAAAACTTTTAAATTTTCTGCAATATGAATACGAGCCTGATTCTTATATTGATCGTGTCATAGCAGATGAGGCGGCGCATAAAAGTCAAATACCGTTTGGCTCAGAAGATAGAAATTACATCGCGGACGCCAATAAGAGCAGTTATTTTCAACCAGTTGAGCCAGATGCGCCTAGTAGATTATTGTATGGTTTGAATAATAGCAAAGGGGATCAAATTTTTGTACCTGGCGCAGGGCGCAATTTTGTACCCTTTCATGAGGCTCGGCATAGTTTTGTGCCTACTTCGCAATCCGACGTGGCGCATGCGGAGGAGGAGCTAGGCATTCGGGCTTTAGATTACTTTGCAGTCAAGAATCAGGGCGCAGATCCAGAAACATTGGATTATATGAAAAAAAGTTATTTAAATGCTTACAGAGCATTGCCTAATGGTGAAAATGCACCAAAAATCTGGAATGCTGATGTAGAGAAGGATGCGCGAATACAGGCACTGAATGTAATGCGTAGAATGAGTAATTATAAGTTTTACGATCAATTAACGGAGGCTGAAAAGCAACGCCTACGTGGGGATGTTGAAGAATACATGGATCAGTATGGGTTTTTTAATCCAGCCTTGATTGATCCCTCCGAAATGAGTGACGAAGAATTTCAAGGTATTCTAAAATTAGTCCCAGGTCTTAATTTTAAAGAAAGTTCCAAAGCAAATGCTGAGTCACCTGAAAGGTATTATCTAAAACCAAAAGAATTTAAAGATGGTGGTGTTGCAGGATTAGCTCCAATAGCTCAGAATATGTTTAGAAATTAACCGGATAAAAATATGGCGATTGAAAAAAACGTACCGTCCCAGCTGGACGATCAGGTGTTAGCCGCTGAAGTGGAGCTGGAATTACCTGATGCATTTGAGCCGAAGTTTGTTACAGATAGTTTTGGTGATGAAATAGAAATATCAGTAAACGAAGACGGCGGGGTAACGGTTGATTTTGATCCCAACGAAATGCCGGATACTTCTGGCGATTTTTATGAAAACCTAGCAGAAAAAGTATCTTTGCGTGAGCTGCAGTCCATAGGCAGTGAATTATTATCCGAGTTTGACAGCAACAAGGCCGCTCGTCAGGACTGGGAAGATGCCTATGCTGAGGGTTTAGAGTTACTTGGATTAAATTATGAGGAGCGCACAGAGCCGTTCCGTGGTGCGACGGGCGTGACCCATCCTTTGTTGGCAGAGGCTGCCACTCAGTTTCAAGCACAAGCGTTCAATGAATTATTACCTCCTGGTGGTCCTGTTCGTACCGCGATCATTGGTGAGGAGTCTGTGGAAAAGCAACAGCAGGCACAGCGTGTAAGTGATTTTATGAATTACTACATCACAGATGTGATGGAAGATTACACGCCAGACATGGATCAGATGTTATTTTACTTGCCGTTGGCGGGTAGTACGTTTAAGAAAGTTTATTATGATGAGGTATTAGATCGTGCGGTATCGAGTTTTGTACCGGCGGAGAAGTTAGTTGTTCCTTACAACACGACTGATTTAGATACCTGTCCGAATGTGACGCAAGTATTTACGATTACGATGAATGATTTGCGCAAGAAGCAATTATCAGGATTTTATCGTGATGTACCGGTGACCGCGGCCCAAGCATCTATGAACGAGATAGACAAGATTGAGCAACAGATTAGTGGTCAGTATAACGGCGACATTGATTACGATTGTAATTTAATGGAGTGTCATGTTGATTTAGATCTAGAGGGCTTTGAGGATACGGATGAGGACGGAGATCCAACCGGGATTAAGATTCCTTACATTGTAACGATTTCACAAGACACCGGTAAGGTGTTATCGATTCGTCGTAACTATCGTGAAGACGATCCGAAGAAGAAGAAGATTAATTATTTTGTTCATTATAAGTTTTTGCCCGGATTTGGTTTTTACGGATTAGGCTTAATTCATACGATTGGTGGTTTGTCTCGCACAGCGACTGCGGCATTACGTCAGTTAATTGATGCAGGTACATTGTCTAATTTACCGGCTGGATTTAAAGCACGTGGCATGCGTATACGTAATGACGACGAGCCGTTGCAGCCGGGTGAGTTTAGGGATGTAGATGCACCGGGAGGCGCGATTCGTGATTCGTTGATGCCGTTACCTTTCAAAGGTCCGGATCAGACGTTGTATCAACTATTAGGCTTTGTTGTTCAAGCGGGTCAACGCTTTGCGACCATTACTGATTTGAAAGTAGGTGATGGTAATCAGCAGGCGGCGGTAGGCACTACTGTAGCGCTGTTGGAGCAAGGGTCCCGCGTGATGTCTGCGGTACACAAGCGCTTACATTATGCTATGCGTTGTGAGTTCAAGCTACTGGCACGCGTTATGTCGGAGAGTTTACCGGCAGAATATCCGTATGCAGTAGAGGGTCGTGATTCAAGCATCAAGGCAGACGATTTTGATGATCGTGTAGATGTTGTTCCTGTATCTAATCCAAACATATTTAGTCAGGCTCAGCGTATTGCGTTGGCGCAAGCTAAGCTTGAATTAGCTAAATCAGCCCCTGAATTACATAATTTGTATGAGGTATATAGCGATATGTACCATGCATTGGGTGTAAGAGATACTGATCGTATTTTACGCAGGATGCCGGATGCAAAGCCTATGCCGAAGGATCCAGCACAAGAAAACATTGATGCAATGGATACAGTGCCGTTAAAGGCATTTGAAGGTCAGGATCATCGCGCTCACATTAATGCGCATTTAGTCTTTGGTTCTTCACCGATGGTTAGTCAGATTCCTGCCCTGGCGATGTCCTTGCAAAAGCATGTCATGGAGCATGTTCAGATTGGTGCTAAGGAGCAGGCGGTATTTCAGTACATGCAACAGATGCAGGGTCAGCAGATAGATGAGGCTCGTAGAGAATTAGAGATTGCGGCATTAACCGCACAGTTTGTAGCCGAAGGCATGCAGGAAGTGAAGCAAATCAGCGGCCAGATTGCAGGCGAAGGTCCGGATCCATTAGTTCAGTTGAAGGAGAAAGAGCTTCAGTTAGACGCTCAGGCAGAACAAGCGGATGCACAACTAGACCAAGCTAAGTTACAATTAGAGCAACAGAAGATTCAGCAACGTCGAGATCAGTTTGACGCACGACTAGCAAGTCAGGAAAGACAAACACAGGCGCGTATTAATGCGAGCATGCAACGTGAACTACTTAAACAAAGAGGCAACCAATAATGGGTAAAGTAAAGATTGTAACAAACAAGCCAGGTGCAGCGCCTAAAGCTACCGGATATGCAGATATTGAAGGCCAAGGCAAAATTCCTTATGGCAAAACTGCAGATGCTCCTATGGGCGACGGTATGAAAGTCATGATTGCTCGCGGTATGGGTGCAGCTAAACGTGGCGGAAGTTATAAGGGCTGCTAAAATGCCATTGAAGGGCGGTAAAAGTTCTAAGACAGTCAGCGCTAATATACGCAAATTAAAAAAAGAAGGTAAAAGTCAAAAGCAAGCTGTTGCTATTGCATTGGCTACCTCTGGCAAACAAAAAAAAGCGTAAAAATCGCAAAGCATGAAAATAAAATACATATGGCTAGGGGTAGTTATCTCTTGGGTATCTGGAGCATTAGCCACAGATACTGTCACTAGTTCTACTGTTAGCTCTACTGCTAGTTCAACGGTATCTTCGTCAAGCAATACAGTCGGCACAACCACAGTAGATCGCACAGTTAATTCAGCACATGCACCTTCTATTAACATCAATAACAGTGATGTGTGTACTAACGCGGCATCTGCAGCAGTGCAGACCCAAGTATTAGGGTTTGCGGCAGGCACAACAATTAGAGACATCAACTGCGAAAACCTAAAGCTGTCACGCGAGCTGTATCGCTTAGGCATGAAGGTCGCGGCTGTATCCTTATTATGCAATAACGATCACAGAGTATTTGATGCTATGTGGTCCGCAGGTACTCCATGCCCGTATGAAGGCAAGATCGGTGACGAAGCTAAGCAGGCATGGAAAGACAATTCAGATAAAGTTCCTAATGGTTCTATCTTTCTAGCAAGTTCGAATGAGACTAATACTTCTAGTCATACTGACTACTTCAGTAGGCGCTGAGGTCAGCGAAAACTTGATTGATCCTAATGCTTGGGAGATTGAGGGTGATGTTTTGTATGAACCAAATGCGTACATCCGTTTTGGCACAGAGGGTGGTTCTGCCACACAGACAATAGATTTCAGTATCTATGAGCAATTAAATACCATCAAGTACGGAATGAAAGCTATCGGTTGTAACAATGAAGGTTATAGCTGGTGTGATGTAGGCACAGCTTATGATGAGCTGGTAATCACGCTCAAGTATGGTGATGAAGAATTTGTTTATAACGTAGAGCTGGATTACAACAACGGCATGGTAGCGTTCGATAATGTTGTAGACCCAGTGGCTACCTATGCGGATTCAGGCTGGATAAGAATCTATGGGCGCGATGTAGGCACATGGGCAGGCTGGTATGGCCCAGTCACTCAGAGTCACTTCTTAGAGGTCAACTATACAATCCCAATATACGATCCAGTGAAAGATGATCCAGAGTTTATGAAAACAATCACAGGCGAAAATCAGGTGTTAGATATAGCCATGCAGCCGGAGAATCTGACAGAAGAATGGAAGATGCAGAATGACATCAAGCCACAAGAGATCACGATCGAGCCAGTAAAAATAGAAGAAATAAAGGTAGAAAATGACATCAAGCAGGAGACGTCTAGTCCAAATATTGAGCCAAAAGCGCCAGCACCAGAAATCAAGGTTGAAGCGAAGCAGTCTGAATCAACTGGCAATCAAACCAGTAAAAATAGTGGTATCCGACTAGATACTGTAATGCAGAATATCACAGTAGATGGTGTCTCAGCGCAAGAGACAGAGGGGTCAGACAGTTACAATCAGATAGCACAGGCGGTTGCTATGAGTTTGCTGATGGCACAAGAGATCAAAGAGATTGAGCTGAAAGATGCGCCATTCTACAAGCAGGAACAAATGGCAGATGCTGAAATGAATAAGGTATATACTGGGTATAATGCGTACAATAGTGCTTTGATGAATAAACTGGTGGATATGCAATGGCAGAATTAGAGTTTGGCGGTATCAAGTTTACAGGCGGCAAGATGTTTGCGGTGGTTACTGCGCTATCTGCATTGGTCGGCTCATTGTATGGTGGCTTTGAAGTCTATAAAGACTACATGGATATGAAAGAAAAACTGGCAAACCTGGAGCCGGCTTCAATCCAGGCACAGATTGACCAGGCAATGGTCAAGCTAGACGAGGTGGTTGGGTATGCGCGAGCGATTAAAGACGATCTACGCAGCGACGTTATCGCTGTTGAAAAAGCTCTGGGTGAAGTTGAGCAACGCATTCGAGGCGTTGAAAGCGAGAACCGTGAAAACATTCGAGCGTTTCAAGAAGAAACTAGGGTAATGATTAAAGAGGCCCAGCGCTGGTTTGATGAGCGCACATCAGATATTGATGATAAACTAAGACAGCTTGAAGAGCGTATGGATGCAAAGATTCGCAGAGCTTTAGAAAACCCTTTAGTGGAGTAAATTATGTTACAAGCATTAATTGGTCCTGTTACAGGAATTTTAGATAAGTTTATTGAAGATAAAGACCAGAAAGCTAAGTTAGCGCATGAAATTGCAACTATGGCTGAAAAACATGCGCATGAAACTAACCTAGCGCAGGTCCAGGTAAATCAGGAAGAAGCACAGCATCGTTCTAATTTTGTTGCCGGATGGAGACCTTTTATCGGCTGGGTATGCGGCATAGCACTGGCGTATCATTTTGTATTGAGTCCTGTTATTGTGTTCGGTATTGCATTGTCAGGGGCTGTAGTGCCTGAAATACCTGAGTTTGATATGGGTAGTTTGATGACAGTGTTAATGGGTATGCTTGGCTTAGGTGGCTTGCGTACATTTGAAAAATCAAAAGGATTAACTAAATAAGGATAGTTATGGCTTTTCACTTATCGAAAGGATCTTTAAAAAGATTAGAAGGCGTTGATGAAACACTAGTTCAGGTTGTTCATCGTGCAATAGCGATAACTGAAGTAGACTTTGGAGTATCTTGTGGGTTACGCACAATTGAAGAACAAAGAAAGCTTTATGCTTCCGGTGCGAGTAAAACTCTAGAAAGTAAGCATTTAGACGGGGAAGCTGTAGATTTGGTTGCCTATGTTAATGGAAATGTTTCTTGGGAACTGCCTGTTTATGATGAAATAGCCACGGCTGTAGCACTTGCTGCAAGAGAATTAGACTTAGGTATTCGCTGGGGAGCTGCTTGGCATATTCCAGATATACGCTATTGGGAAAAGAGTTTTGAAGAAGCGTATACCGATTATATTGATTTACGAAGAGCTGAAGGCAAAGTACCTTTTATTGATGCTCCTCATTTTGAAATAAAGCGCTAGTATTGTAAAACTAACATATGATAGGATAAGCGCAACTTTTCAAAATCACATATATACATGAGAAATATATACATTGCGGAAGCAATATTAAGGATCATTGAAGAGCGACGCCAAGTGATAGCCGAATCCATGATTTACGGTAATGTGAAGGATATGGAGCATTATCGAGAGCTTATTGGAAATATCAATGGCATCACTTTCATTGAACAGGAACTCAAGAGCCTGCTAGAAAAACAGGAGCAACAAGATGACAACAGCAGCTGAACCAGCGGTAGATGAAACTACCGAAAAAACCAGGCTAGAACAGGTTTATTCAGAAAATCCTAAACCTAAGAAGCTGGATCCCTCCCTTTTAGATGCCTCACTATTAGAAAGAATGCCTAAGCCTACAGGCTGGCGTGTTTTGATATTACCGTATCGAGGAAAAGGAATGACCGAAGGTGGCATTGCCTTACCCGAGCAGGTAGTAGAAAAAAACCAAGTTTCTACACAAGTGGGCTATGTACTTAAAGTAGGTGAATTAGCCTACAAAGATCCTGAAAAATTTCCTGGAGAGCCTTGGTGTAAAGAAGGTGATTGGGTGATGTTTGCTAGATATGCAGGATCAAGGTTCAACATAGATGGCGGAGAAGTTAGGATTTTGAATGATGATGAAATCTTAGCAAGTATTTTAGATCCAGAAGACATTCTTCATTTTTAGGGGTAAACCATGGCAGAAGAAAATATGATTCAGCTCGATTCCGGTATGGAAGAAGAGACGGAAGTTGAAGTTCTAGGTGATGACTCGGATGATTCCGTTGAATTAACTGTAGAACAAGCAGAGCCTTTAAAAGCAGAAGAGGAAGACAGCTTTGAAAAGGCAGCAAGTAGCACTCAAAAACGTATAGATAAGCTGACCAGAAAGATGCGCACAGCGGAGCGTGAGCGTGAAGAAGCTTTGCGTTATGCACAAGCGGTTCAAAAAGAAGCAGACGAGCTTAAAAACCGTATGGGCAGCTTGGATCAAAACTATGTCAATGAATATAGCGAACGCGTTAATAGTCAATTAGAGGCTGCTGAACGCGAAATGGTTAATGCTATGGACATTGGCGATACGGCTAAAGTTGTTGAATTACAAAGAAAAATAACAGCTTTATCGATTGAGCATGATCGAGCAGCTCAAGCCAAAATCCAGCAGAAACGTTATGCGGAACAACAAGCTGCTTTACTGGAGCAGTCTAGGCAACAACTGCAATATCAACAACAAGCACAACGGCCAGCTAAACCTGATGCTAGAGCTCAAAAATGGGCAGAAGAAAACGAGTGGTTTGGTCAAGATGAGGCTATGACGTATGCGGCCTTTGGCATACATAAGAAATTAGTAGAATCTGAAGGATTTGACCCGCAGACAGATGACTACTACAATGAATTAAATAAACGGATAACTGAAGAGTTTCCGCACAAATTTAATAAAACCGACGAAGGAAGTAAGAAGCGACCCGCCCAAGCAGTAGCTTCCAATAGTCGCAGTACAGGGCGCCAAGGTAGTAGAAAGGTTCGACTCTCCCAGAGCCAAGTCGCAATAGCGAAAAAATTGGGAGTGCCACTAGAAGAATACGCGAAATACGTGAAAGGATAAGACGATGACTGAAGAGACAAATGATTCAAAAATCACTAAATCTGGGGTCAATCGCACCTCCCGCGCAAACACAAGTAGGAGTAAGACGGCACAGCGTAAGCCGTGGGCTCCACCCTCTATGCTAGATGCACCACCTGCACCGGATGGTTTTAAGCATCGTTGGATCAGGGCTGAAACCCGTGGTTTCGACGATACGAAGAACGTAAGCGCCAAGATGCGCGAAGGCTGGGAATTAGTTCGTCAAGACGAATATCCTGATTTCGAAGCCCCGGTTGTTGAATCAGGTAAGTATGAAGGTGTGTTTGGAGTAGGCGGACTGCTTCTCGCACGTATACCGGAGGAGACAATTGCAGAAAGAACTGAATACTTCAATGCTAGAAGTCAGGACCAGATGCAAGCTGTTGATCACGACATGATGCGCGAGAATGCACATTCTACGATGACAATCAGTAACCCTGATCGTCAATCTCGTGTAACTTTTGGTGGTCCGAAAAAATAAATAAGGGCCGCCGTATTAGGAGAATAGATTAATGGCAAACCAAGACACGTCATTCGGTCTACGCCCTATTGGCCTTAATGGAAGTGCAGCAAACTCTACTGGTGTAACTCAGTATGAGATTGCCGCCGCTAACACTAACGCTATTTATCAATACTCACCAGTCATTCCTTTGGCTGCGGGTGTAATTGATATTTGCGGAAATGCTAACGGTGGTACAGTGCCTTTCCTTGGAGTCCTAATGGGCGTGGAATATGTTGATTCAGCTTCTAAGAAGACTGTATTCAAAAACTACTGGCCTGGAGCTAACAACGTAAGTGTTGACACAAACTTCCCTGTTAAAGCTTTTGTGGCAGACAACCCTAACCAATTGTTCATGGTAGCAGCCGATGAGTCTGTAACTGACCGTGCAACAGCTCTAGCAGATGTTTTCTCAAACTGCTCTCTAGCTACTGCAACGTCTGGTTCTACAGCTAACGGACGCTCTACAGCACAATTGGACATAAGTACAGCAGCTACTACTGCTACTCTAGCTATGCGTATCGTTGGCTTATCAACTGATGAAGCTAACCTTGATTACGATGCAGCTGGCGTAAACTTTGTAGTTCGCTTTAACTTCCATTTCAACTCACCAGCGTCGTCGTCTGATTCACAGACTACTGCCGACTCAACTGGTATTTAAGGATAGGGGATAAATAATGGCAATTTCTCGCGCACAATTAGCGAAAGAGCTAGAACCCGGACTTAATGCTTTGTTCGGTTTAGAGTACGATCGCTACGAAAATGAGCATGCTGAAATCTTCGAAGAAGAAAGTTCTGATCGAGCTTTTGAAGAAGAAGTAATGCTTGGTGGTTTCTCAACAGCTCCAGTCAAAGGTGAAGGCACAGCCATCCAATTTGACGATGCTCAAGAAACTTACACAGCTAGATACACTCATGAGACTATCGCACTAGCTTTCTCAATTACTGAAGAAGCTATTGAAGATAATCTCTATGATCGTCTAGCTTCACGTTACACTAAAGCCCTAGCTCGCTCTATGGCTCAAACTAAGCAAATCAAGGCTGCAGCAATCTTGAATAATGCGTTTTCTACCGGCTCACCAATTGGTGACGGTGCGGCGCTTTGTTCATCTTCTCATCCTTCTTTGTCAGGTAACCAAAGAAACATCTTGTCTGTCGCGGCAGATCTCAACGAGACTTCTCTTGAGCAGATGTTAATTGACATTGCTGGTTTGACTGATGAGCGTGGCTTAAAGATTGCAGTTCGTGGTATGAAACTAATCATTCCTAAAGAGCTACAATTCATTGCTGAGCGTGTAATCAACAGCAACTTACGCAGCGGCACAGCTGATAACGATACTAACGCTATTAAATCAATGGGTATGCTGCCTGATGGCGCAGTAGTCAACCATTTCTTGACTGATAGCGATGCGTATTTCATCAAGACTGATGCCCCTAATGGCTTCAAATACTTCAACCGTAGCCCTATTAAGACTGGTATGGAAGGTGACTTTGACACTGGAAATATGCGCTTTAAGGCTCGTGAGCGTTACAGCTTCGGTGTATCCGACTGGCGTTCAGTATTTGGTACTCCAGGAGCGGCGTAAAAAGTTAGTAAATAAGGTAAAACTTATTGATAACTATGAAGGGGCGGCAGTTGTCGCCCCTTCTTTTTTAAGCTATAGTTAATCTGTCCCTGACAGTCCCACGGTGGGACTGACATTTGCCTAGACAGGAGAAAATCATGGCTAACACTACTTTTAGCGGTCCGGTTCGTTCGGAAAACGGTTTTAAATCCGTTAGTAAGAACAGCACTACCGGCGCAATCACAGAAATTTCTACATATGGAGGAGCTCCAGTAGCTCTAGCAGATGGTAATGTAACTTTGACTAACGCGACACATAGTGGTCGAATTTTAGTCGTTCCAAACGGCGGTCAAGACAACACTTATTCACTACCTAGTCCAGTAGCAGGCGCTTCATTTACTTTTGTATATGGCGGTGAAGCTGCTGATGCTACAGACTTTATTGTAGATGCAGGATCAGACACAAACTACTTCATTGGAAATGTGGCATTTAATGACACTGACGATGGTGCAGCTTCTGTTGTTTTTGCTAATGCTTCTTCTAACAGTAAAGTTCAAGTAAACGTTCCAGGTTCTGCTGTAATTAACATCATGGCTAAAGACAGCACTAACTGGTACATCTGGGGATCAGTAACAGGCGCTACAGCACCTGCATTCGCAAACCAGTAATAGGAGATAACAATGGCCGGATCAGACATTAAATCCGTGTTCATTGAAGCTGACTTGAATGCGGCAGATAATGCTTCTGTCGCAGCTGCAGCTCAGCCGAACACAGACTTTACAATAGATGGTACAGATGCATCCGGTGGTGTTGCTACTTTTGCTGCGGCTCGGATCTTAACAGTAACTACCGCTGGCGCGAGTGATGGAACTAAAACAGTAACTATTACAGGAACTGATTTAGATGGTGATACAATCACCGAGACAATCACTTTACCCGGCTCTGCTACTACTACAGCAGGGACGAAGTATTTTAAAACAGTCACTGCAGCAGAAATATCAGCACAACCCGCGGCAAACGTGTCTATAGGACATGCTGCAGGGGCTGCAGATGTTGTTTTTGCTGGAAGATCTAGATTAAAAGGTGCTTTTATAGTGAATTCAGCTACAGGTGGAGTAATAACGTTTTTAACGAACGGCTCCGCTGGTACTGAAATCATGAAATTAGGCACTGTAGCTAGTGCAACTGCTGAGAGAGACGTAACAATTCCTTCTGAGGGACTTATGTTTGATCAAGGCATATATGTGACATATACCGGTGGAACTGATGAAGTATTCACCAATATGACAATATTCCACGCGTAAAACACTATGACACGAGAAGTTAGCTCTATATCAAGAGTTGGAACTTCGGAACCTTTTGATCTTCAAGTTTCTCGGGGTCAAATATCATTCCACAAAACTGTTTTTAAGTTTGGTTACAACGCTGCTGTTGGAGCTACAAAAGAAACCATCTGGGAACAAGGTGGTTTATACGCTTATCCTGCATCAGCAACAGTAATGACTCTATCAAGCAGTTCCGCTGACGACACTGCCGCAGGAACGGGTGCAAGAACAGTAGAGGTTTTTGGCTTAGACGCCGATTACAACGAAATAAACGAAGTTGTCACCTTGAACGGGCAAACGGCTGTTAATACCACAAAATCTTATCTGCGTATAAATCGCGGCATTGTTCGCAGTGCAGGTAGTGGTGGCGCAAACGCTGGCACACTTTACGCAGGAACAGGTACGGTTACATCTGGGGTTCCAGCTAATATTTACCTGACCATAAATGGGGATGGCGACAACCAAACATTGATGGCCCTTTGGACAGTTCCCGCAGGATATACAGCGTTCCTTTCGAAGATGAGTTTGTCCACAGGCACATCTACTAACACCAAAGCTCTTTTGAATTCTAGTCTTGTTGCTAGACCGTATGGAGAAGTCTTTCAGATAAAGGAAAGATTTACTCTTACAGATGGGGCGCACGAACAGTTTTATACTTTCCCGTTAAAGTTTGCAGAAAAAACAGACTTAGAGATGAGAGCATTTTCTTCGTCAGGGTCGGTTGACTTTAATGTCTCCGCGTCAATGGAGTTTGTTTACATTCAAAACGGGAGTGAGTTGTAATGGCTACTACCAAAAACGCTAAAAGATTACCTTCAGGCCGCATTAGCTATAGAGGCGAGACGTTTGCAGGCTACAATAAGCCTAAAAGAACCCCAGGTAAGTCCAAAAAAAGTGCGGTTTTAGCTAAAAAAGGTAACGAAATTAAATTAGTTCGATTTGGTGATCCAAACATGTCGATTAAAAAGGATCAACCGGGTAGACGTAAAAACTTTCGCGCCCGTCACAGCTGTGATACTGCAAAAGATAAATTTAGTGCGCGATATTGGTCGTGCAAAGCGTGGTAATTATGAAAGCTGAAGACATACTGGCTCGATTAGAGAAACATGAAGCGGAATGCAACATTCGATATAAAAATATTGAAGAAAGATTAGATCACCAAAACGAATATTTAGAGAAATTAGACAAAAGAATGTGGCAAATTGCCGCATTAATTATTGTTTCTTATTTTGCGAACCATATTATTAAGGTATTTGGGTAAAATGAGCTCTCGAGTTAAGACTGGAGCCAAACCAAGACCTTGTGGCGTCACCTATTATCGTAAAGGTGGCGCTGTTTCGAAGAAAAGTAAAGGAAGTAAGATTTGTCCTGAAGGAAAAGCATGGGCAAAACGTACTTTTGACACATATCCTTCTGCATACGCTAATTTAGCGGCATCAAAATACTGTAAAGATCCGAATTACGCCAAAAAATCAAAGGGCGGCAAGCAAAAAGGTAAATAAAATGGGCGAGTTGAAGAAATGGCTTGACCAAGACTGGGTTCGCATTGACTCTAGCGGCAATATAGCGGGTCCGTGTGGCACGTCTAAAGACAAAAAGAACCCAGATCGTTGTCTGCCGCGCTCAAAAGCCCAGAGTCTGTCTAAATCTGAAAGAAAAGCTACCCAAGCCAAAAAGAAAAAAGAAGGCGCTAAGGGCAAACAGGTCGTTTCCAATACAAAAGCAGCCACTGTTAGAGGAATGAAGTATGGTGGCGTGGTGGAAACCAAGGCTAAACGCAAATTTAGGGGTAAAAGCATTCCTGGAACTGCCGTTGCCAGAGGATGCGGTGCGGTTATGTCTGATCGTAGGAAGCGCACAAAAGGCTCTGTTTCGCAGTCATGAGCAATATTTTGCCTTTTTATACGGCGGATGAGCGTAAAATTGTCAAAGAAATAAAGGCTTGGTCCAGCACGATATTAGAAAAACCTAATATATTTTTTAATAATATACCACCGTGTCCTTATGCTAAAAAAGCGTGGTTAGACGATAAAGTTAATATTATTTTTAAACATGATGAGCATAAGCAGGTCATTTACAGTGCCATATCCATGTTTCCAGAAGATGCGGATATGACGATTATCGTAGATACTGATTTCGACGATGATCCAGATGATTTTCATGATTATTTACTGTCTATGAATGAAGGTATAGCTGACGGTATTTTTATTGATAAAGATATATGGGTCATGGGTGCACATCCGTATGATGATGAGGCTGTTTTTTTAGACGATCTAGACGCCGATTTTGAAGCTGAATCAGAAACCATGTATGCATTGATATTTGTTCAACGTCTGTCAAAACTGGAGAATTCCGCAGACAAGCTCCGTAAAAAGGGTTATTATGAGCAATATTTAGACGAAACAGATACTCAAGAGATTTACCAGAAAAGATCGGAACTTTACGGGAGATTGAAAGATGGCGACAAAGAATCCTAAAAAAATGCGTGCTGGCGGTGCTGTTAAAAAAATGCGCGGCGGCGGCATGGTTAAAAAGATGCGTGGTGGCGGTAATGTTAAAAAAATGCGCCCCGGCGGCATGGTTGGTAAAAATAAAAAATCTAAGAAGTAAGTTATGGCCGTTTCTGGAAGCACGGATTTTGAATTAGATGTCTCTGATTATATCGAAGAGGCTTTTGAGCGTTGTGGCTTAGAAGTTCGCACCGGATATGATTTAAAGACAGCTAAAAGATCGCTAAATTTAATGTTAGCGGACTGGGCTAATCGTGGCTTAAATTCATGGACAATATCTCAGCGAAGCTTAGCTTTAACTGTTTCTGACGGTGAATATGATTTAGGCACAGATGTCATAGACATCTTAAACTTAGTGGTTAGAAGGAATAATACCGACTACAGCTTAGATCGTTTAAGTCGTAGTGATTACATCACAATCCCAAATAAAACGACTACTGGTCGTCCTAATCAGTGGTTTTTAGATCGTCAATTAACACCTGTTTTAAAGATATGGCCTCTTCCAGAAAACAGCACTGACGTTATTTATTATGACGCTCTGACTAGAATGGATGATGCTGATACTTTTACGAACACTTTGGATTTACCGTTTAGATTTTATCCTTGTTTAGCGGCAGGATTAGCTTATTACATTGCAATGAAACGAGCTCCTGATCGTGTTCAGTTGTTAAAAGCAGTATATGAAGAAGAGTTTGATAGAGCCCAATCTGAAGATAGAGATAGAGCATCATTTAATGTAGTGCCTTATTCAGGCTCTTATTACGGGTCGTAAGCATGGCTAGATTTGCATCAGGCAAAAAATCTTACGCGATTTGTGATCGTTCGGGTTTTAGATATCCGTACAAAAAAATGCGTAAAGAGTGGAATGGATTGTTAGTTGGACCAGATCAATATGAGCCAAAACATCCGCAATTAGGTCCATTTAGAACGGTATCTGACCCACAAGCATTGTTAAATGCTCGACCTGATCGAATAGAGCCTTACGATGTTTTTGTAGGTGTTCCTACGGTAGAAGTACCTAATCCAAAGCCAACACGTGCTTTTGGGGAAGTAGGTAGTGTAACGGTGACCACATCATGAGCTATACATACGCACAATTAAAAACAGCTATTCAAGATTTCACAGATAATAGTGAAACTACTTTTGTTAATAACTTGCCTATTTTCATTAAAAACGCAGAAGAAAGAATATTAAAGAATATTCAATTGAGTTATTTCAAGAAAAATGCTTCAGGAAACATGACGGCTTCTAACAAATATCTAGCCATGCCGTCTGATTATTTAGCTTCTTTTTCGCTATCTTTTATTAATGGTAGCGGTGATCACGTCTTTTTAGAGCTTAAAGATCTAGATTTCGTGCAGTCCTTTAATCCAGATGGATCTGATACAGGGGCTCCTAGATATTATGCCGTATATGATGTGGATAACTTTATTTTAGGTCCGACACCGGATTCTAGTTATAGTAGCGAATTAAATTACTTTTACCGTCCCGCCAGCTTGACCGCTGGTGCAAACGATGGAACCACGTGGCTCAGTGAAAACGCAGAAATAGCCATGCTGTATGGTTCCTTGTTAGAAGCGTATACTTTCATGAAAGGTGACGCTGATTTATTAACTACTTACGAAAAGAGGCTAATGGAGGCTCTCTTGGGTATGAAACAGCTTGGCGAGGCCAAAGAAGTTACTGATGAGTACCGAACAGGTAAGGTAATTAGACAGAAACAATGATAAAAGCTTTAGAGATAGATCTCCCCACAAAGTTCAGTGTCGATGTAAAAACAACGAATAAACGTGGTTTTACTCCTGAAGAAGTAGCTGAGCGGTGTGCCGAAAAGCTTATTTCAATATCGGATACTGCTCCGAACGAGCTTAAGGCTCAGGCACATGCTTTTAAGCGTGATATAATCAGGCTATTATCTTTTTATATGCGGGAAGCAATAAAAAGCGACAGGACTAATCTATACAACATGCTGCTAGAATCTGGGGAAAAAGATCTGGCAGAATTAATTAGGAGACTATAAAGATGGCTTTTACTGGCAACTTCATGTGTACTAGCTTTAAATCAGAGCTAATGACTGCTACACATGATTTCACAAATGGAACAGGTAATACATTCAAACTAGCGTTGTATGACAACAATGCTTCTTTTACTGCAGCAACTACAGCGTACACGGCTACCGATGAAGTTAGTGGCACGGGATATAGCGCTGGTGGCGGTACTTTAACTAATGTTACGCCTACCACTTCGGGAACTACAGCATTCACTGATTTTGCAGATTTAACTTTTTCTTCTGCAACTATTACAGCTCGTGGTGCATTGATCTACAACGATACTGCAGCGGGTGATCCCTCGGTAGTTGTTCTAGATTTTGGCAGTGATAAGAGCTCTTCAGCAGGCGACTTTACCATTGTATTTCCTACTGCGGATGCTTCAAACGCGATAATTCGTATCGCATAAGGCGTTTTAGATGGCCCAACTAGATGGATGGGGCCGTGGCGCGTGGTCTAGCGGCGCGTGGAATGAAGGTGCTCCTGTCGAAGTTACTGGTGTAGAAGCTACCGGATCGCCAGGTTCAGTAGCGGTCACCGCCGATCAAAACATCCCACAAACAGGTCTATCTGCTACATCAAATGTCGGCAGCGTTACTGTTAACGCCGACGCTAATATATCGGTCACTGGCGTAGAAGCTACAGGATCTTCCGGATCGGTAGTTGCTACTGGCGGAGTGAGTATATCGGTCACTGGCATAGAAGCTACAGGATCGCCAGGTTCTGTCATAGTTGCGATCATACGCAATGTAGATGTCACTGGTTTAGAAGCCACGGGATTTATCGGATCAGTCACTGTAACAGGTTTAGCTAGTGTAGATGTAACAGGTTTAGAAGCCACCGGATCTGTTGGATCTGTAACAGCAACCGGTAATGCCGACATATCGGTTACAGCGCTGGAAGCCACCGGATCTATCGGATCGGTCACTGTAACTACGGAAGTTAATGAAAGTGTTAGTGGGCTGGAAGCAGTCGGTTCACAGGGCACTGTTTCTGTCACAGGTGATGCTAGTGTGACCGTAACAGGGCTAGAATCAACGGCCGAATTAGGGGATGTTCGGTTCGCTATTTTCGTTACCGTATTTGCAACGGGCGTAGAGGCGACAGGTGAAGTAGGCGACGTTACTGTTGAAATTAGTAAGATTGTAGATGTCACGGGTGTCGCTGCAATTGGTCAGGTTGGACCTGCTTTAGTATGGGGTAACATAACACCAAACCAGACTTCAAGTTTTAATGGTATACTTCCCGCACAGACACCTAGCTGGGGTAACATAACACCAAACCAGACTTCAAGTTTTAATGGTATACTTCCCGCACAGACACCTAGCTGGGGAAATATACAGCCTACCGGCACTGACGATTGGACTGAAATATGATAAAAGGTGGTGTATAGTAAAATGAGCGAAATACAACCAAATTTAATAGAGGAACTTAGATATGCCTAGTACCTATACCACTAATCTTGGCATAGAAAAGATAGCCACCGGCGAACAATCGGGCGTCTGGGGCACTACTACTAATACCAATTTAGATCTTATAGATCAAGCAGTTAACGGTATTGTATCGATAACTTTACCTGCGGCAGGTAATTCGGGCTCCCCAAATGCGCTAAACATTAGTGATGGAAGCCTTTCTGATGGTCGAAACAAGTTTATTGAGTTTGTAGACGGCTCTGATTTAGGCGCTACAGCCTATGTTCAGCTGGTTCCAAACGATGCTGAAAAGATAGTAATTATCAGAAATAGCCTTTCAGGCGGCCAAAGTCTTATTATTTTCCAAGGTACTTACAACGCCAGTAATGATTTTGAAGTAGCTAACGGAAAAGACGTTGTTTTGAAGTTTGATGGTGGGGGAACGGGTGCCACAGTTACACAAGTATTTAATGACCTTAGTGTTGCAGGCATTACAGCAGCCACCGCAGATATCAACGGAGGCACAGTAGATGGTGCAACAATTGGTGGAGCATCCGCTGCGGCAGGCACCTTCACGACTTTGACCGCCACTACTTTAGGCGGTGCTTTAAACGCAAACAACGAAAATATAACTAACATAGATATTGATAGTGGCGCCATAGATGGCACCACAATAGGTGCTTCTTCTGCAGCTGCTGGTACCTTCACTACGCTTAGTGCAACAACTCTAGGTAGTTCTTTAAATGCGAATAACCAGGCTATTACAAACATTGATGTAAATAGTGGGGCGATAGACGGGACTACCATCGGAGCTGCTTCTGCAGCTGCCGGTACATTTACTACTCTTACGGCGACTACTCTTGGCGGTGCTTTAAATGCTAACAGTCAGGCTATTACTAATATAGACATTAACAGTGGTAATATTGACGGCACTACAATTGGCGGCGCTTCTGCGGCAGTGGGTACTTTTACCACGATGAACGCAACTACCGTTGATTTAGGCGATTGGACTATTACAGAATCAGCTGGCGTATTATATTTTGCTACTAGTGGAACAAATAAGATGAAGCTCGATGCTTCGGGTAATTTAACAGTTGTTGGTAATGTAACAGCATACGGAACAGTTTAATATGGCTATACCTTCAAGTGGCCCATTATCACTGAATGACATCCAGACTGAGTTCGGTGGAACAAACCCTATTAGCTTGTCCGAATACTATGCGGGTGGAGGACTGGTACAATCAGGAGCTACTGGAGATAGCGGCCCTATTCCAACTTCGGGTCAAATATCTATTGGTCAGTTTTATGGCTCTACAGCTAGAGTACCTATTGTAATTAACAATACTGCTACAACTCTTACGGCAAATATTTACACATTAGCTAGTGCTAACCCAACGTACAGTGCTGGAATAACTGATGTTGTTTACAACAATTCAGGCACGCTTTATTCAAATTCGACTAGTACTGGTGCATTAACAACAGGTACATTTGCATCTGGTGATACACTAAAGATTGTAAATACTGGCTTGATTATTGGTAAAGGTGGTAATGGTGGAGGTGGCTCTGTTTTCCCAACACCAGGGAGAGGTGGTAATGGTGGAGCTGGTGGTCGAGCTTTAGTACTAGGATGGCCAGTTACTATTGACAACACAGGCGGTACGATTGCTGGCGGCGGTGGTGGCGGTGCAGGTGGTGATTTAGTCATTTGGACAGTTCAACCGGGTCCGAAGAATCCTCCAAGCCCAAGGTCAGCAGGTGGTTCTGGTGGCGGCGGTGGTGCTGGCAATACTGTTGGAACAGGTGGTTCTGGTGGTTCAAGTGGTGTTACTTACGCTGGTACTCCTGGCAGTAATGGAACACCAACAGCAGGTGGTTCTGGTGGCGCTGCAAACATAAACATACCAGCACCATTGAAACCATATGCAAAGGGAGGAAATGGTGGCGGTAGGGGTTCATCAGGTTCACCAGTAGTCTCACCTAGTGGAACAGCAACAGGTGGAGCAGCAGGGCAAGCAATTATTAGTAATGGCAATCCAATTACTTGGATAAACACGGGAACAATTAACGGGCCAACGACATGATTTTATTTAGAGTTTTTATAGAAAACAAAAGAGTAGTGGAAAAAATGTATTGGAGGGAAAGCACTGAAGATACTGATTTTTATCACTTACAAAATCAAATTACAGAAGTTTTTCCAAATGAAACATTTCCTTACGAAAACGCTGTAGTGGGTGTTAATCTTGAAGGCAATGTAATGACAATAATGAATTGTTGTCCCGATGACGATAGCGCTTTGAAAAAACGCTTAGAAACAGATTTGTTTATAGCAAAAGACTTTGTGCGGTATGTTTACGATTTTGAAAATAAAACAAAAACGTATGAAATGTTTTATCGCGACAATCAAGCGTACCCGATACAGCCTTTAGGCGAAGGGCTGTCTATATATAGAATAACCGATATAGTGGACTCTAGTTATACTAAAACAGGGAAACAAGGCGTTTATGTTCGCGGTGATAACTCCGATGTTTTTGCGTGGGCTAAATCACTAAACCCAAATATAGAGATGCCAATATCGGTAAATAGACAACTTAACAAAGACGATGCTTATAGATTTCAATTTGACGCAGTAACTAAACAGTTAGAAGCAGTTAAATTATACGCTAGACCAGAGCGTACAATGGTATGGAATTCAGCGGGTACCGATACTTATATTGAATACACAGCTGATTACTTTGAGGATTTAGCTAATCCAGAAGAAGCCGAAATAGTTAAGGCTAAATATGACAATCACGGCAACCGAGTGGCCAGCGACACAGTTATTGAAAACATCAAAGAATATATAATGGTTCCTAAAGAAGGTGAGGATGGCGTTTTTGAAAAAAGAAAATTGTCGGAGATCTAATTTTGCTGAACTTTGAAAAAAATAAATATCTAGAATTAACCAACTTTGTAGATCAAAAGACAGTAGACTTATTAACAGAAAGATTATTCCAACACAGAGACAACAAGAAAAGTCAGAGCTTCAAAGGCGTTGATGCACAGGTAGAAAAAGCAGATTCCTTCTATTTCAATGCAAGCCTACATGACGATATAGTCAGCATGTTTCATCAAAGAGCGCAGGTTGAAGTAGAGAGGATTGTCGGCAAGAAGCTGATCCCATCTTATGTGTATGCACGTATATACAAGAAAGGTTCTGAATTAGAGAAGCATAAAGATAGAGCTGAAACTGAGTATTCAGTTACAGTCAATCTCAATGCCTCATCCAAAAAAGCATGGCCAATATATTTCAAAGAAGATGGCAAGCAAGAAGTAGGGTGCGATCTTAATCCAGGTGATGCAGTTATCTATAAAGGAATGGAGCTGGAGCATTGGCGTAATCCATTGGATAAACGCTGGCACGCACAGATGTTCTTACACTATGTAGATGCCAATGGGCCATACGCAGAGAAGGCATTAGTCGAGCAGGTTAGAACAACTAATCCAATGCCATTGCCAGAAACCACAAACTATTGGCTGTATTCTAATGACAATGACAGCATACCAAAGGACATCTGCAAGTATTATATCGAGCAGTTCAAGACAGCTAAGTCAGAGAAAGCCAGCGTAGGACTGGATGCACAAGGCCGTGTTGATGAAAACATACGCAAGGTAAAGCACGCTAATCTACCCACATGGACAGGAATCACAAGTTATCTAGTGGCCGCCGCACATGATGCAAACTTTCAGAATTGGAATTACGCAATCAGCAAATGCAATCAGTCAGAGTATTTGAAGTACACCAAGACGGGCAAATATGAGACGCACACAGATTATTCTTTTGTGCGTAACAGGCAATCACCAATGGTCAGGAAGCTGACAGCGCTGGCGGTATTGAATGACAACTTCAAGGGTGGAAAGTTCTATCTCGTGGATGATGGTGGCAATAAGTTTTACCCAGAGATGAAGGCAGGCAGTATTATTATATTCCCGTCATACTTACTGCATGGATGTGAGCCAATAACTAGAGGCACAAGACATGCGGTTGTTGCATGGATGGAAGGCCCAGAGTTCAGATAAGTACATAACGCTATCAAAATGAGTTAATATCGTACTATTCTACTGTTCATAGGTGATTTAAATGCCCTTAAGTAACTTAAATTTTAAACCAGGCGTCAACAAAGAGATCACCTCTTATTCTAATACCGGAGGCTGGTTTGAGTGCGATAAAGTACGTTTTGAAGCCGGATTTCCAAAGAAAATAGGCGGCTGGCAACGGTATTCGATTAGCAGCTTTTTAGGCTCTGCTCGAGCTATTTTTTCGTGGAGCGCTTTAGATGGAACTAAATACCTCGGTGTAGGCACTAATCTAAAATATTATATCGTGGATGGTGGGCAATATTACGATATAACCCCTATCCGTTCTACGACTTCCGCGGGCGACGTAACATTTTCCGCGACCGACGGCTCATCGACCATTACTGTATCAGACACGAACCACGGCGCTTTTGCTGGTGATTTTGTGACATTTAGTGGCGCGGTTACTTTAGGCGGCAATATTACAGCCGATATTCTTAATCAAGAGTACGAAATAGCCACTATTGTTGACGGTAATTCATACACTATTCAAGCCAGAACAGTGTCTTCTATTGGCGATATTACGGTAGATGGTGCTTTGGCCCCTACGCTGGTCACTGCGGATAGTTCAGACATCGGTAATGGAGGTTCATCTACTGTCGGCGCTTATCAGGTTAATACGGGTCTAGATACTACGCTTGAAGGCACTGGTTGGGGCGCTGACCCGTGGAGTGCTGGTGCTTGGGGTGAAGCAGCTGATTTAACTGTAACCGGAGCTGTTCTTAGATTATGGATGCATCATAATTTTGGTGAAGATTTGCTCTACAACGTTATGGACGGAGGTATTTATTATTGGGATGCTACGACTACTTTAAGTGCTAGGGGTATTCCTTTGAATAGTGTTAGCGGTGCGGATGCCACAACCCCTACAATTGCTCACAAAATAATCGTTTCAGATAATGCTCGACATGTTATTGCTTTTGGCTGCGATCCTGAAAACAATATTGGTACACAAGACCCATTATTAATACGCTTTTCTAGCTCAGAAAGTTTAACCGAATGGCAGTCATTACCTACGAATAGTGCAGGTGATTTGCGCATCGGTAGTGGATCTAAGATTGTAGAAGCCATTGAAACGCGCCAACAGATTTTAGTATTTACGGATACTTCAGTACATTCTATGCAGTATCTAGGGGCACCCTTTACTTTTGGTGTAACTCAGATTTCAGAAAATACCACGATTGTCTCCCCTAATGCGGCGGTTGCCGTGGACGATGTTGTCTTTTGGATGGGTAAATCTGATTTCTACGTGTATACGGGTCAGATAGTTAATCTACCTTGCACCTTACAAACATACGTTTTCGATAACTTTAACTATACTCAAGCAGAAAAAGTTACGGCGGGGTTAAATAGTGAGTTTTCAGAAGTGTGGTGGTTTTATCCTTCAGCTAACTCAAGTAATGTTGATTCATACATTGTTTATAATTACTCAGAAAAAGTATGGTATTACGGCAGTTTAACCCGAACGGTATGGCTAGATAGAGGCGCGGAAGACTACCCAATTGCTGCTTCTAATGACGGATACCTTTATTATCATGAATTTGGTCAGGATGACGGCAGTCAAAACCCGCCTGTTGCAATTGAGTCTTATATTGAAAGCAGTCAGATATCGATTGGTGAGGGGGACCGGTTTGTTTCACTAAGCCGATTGATTCCGGATATTACTTTTGCGGGTTCTTCTGCCAGCACACCTTCGGTTAGCTTTACTCTAAAAGCGCGAAATTATCCAGGTGGTAACTATTTGCAGTCAGATAGCGGCGATACTACTCGTTCAGCAACGGTTCCAGTAGAACAATTTACGAATCAGATTGATGTTCGCTTGAGAGGAAGGTCTTTTGCGATTAAAATAGCGTCAGATGAAACAGGGGTGGAATGGCAGTTAGGCACACCTCGGGTTGATGTACGAACCGACGGTAGACGATAATGTCTCGCGGTCTTGTTCAATTAACCTTTCCAAACGCTCCGGCTGAATATAGCCAGCGTCATATGTCTGAGGTTTTAAGGACTTTTACGGTATTTTTGCAACAAGTTAAGAATCCAGGCCCGTGGGAAGCATCCACGCTAACGTTAACTAATTTGCAAACAGATGATTACGGTCTTGCCGAAGGCGAAGTCTTTCAGCAAAACGGTTTTCTAAAGATAACTTTGTTAGATCAGCCTAATCCGCGTGGTGTATCTTCTACAGGTGGCGTAGGCTCAGTAACGGTGGTAACCCCGTGAGCGATGATACAGTTATTATTATGGATGATGGGTCTAAATGGCGGCCCAGCACAAGCACAGACCGCATAAAATGCGCTTCTTGTGACAATTTAGTCGATACTCCAGCCGAAATAGCCTCATATCCTGACGGAAACTGCCCAAACTGCGGTAATTCGTGGACGGGTAGTGAGGAAAAGAGTACACTGATTCAAGTTACTATGCCTACAAGTCTATCCGGAGGAGCGGGATAAATGGCCGAAACTGAGATTGAAATTATTATGGACGGTAGTCCAGAGATGGATGAAGCTCCAGAGATGGATGAAGCTCCAGAGATGATGGAGACAGAAGAAATGGCAATGGCCGGTCGCAATGGCGATACGGTGGTAGGTCACCTCACAAAAGGTGAATTTGTCGTTCCTACAGAAATATTTGAAGGTAATCCAGTCTTAGTGGACATCTTGTTTTCACGTATGCGTGAGGCAGGTATCGAAGATCCTGAGCGTTATATTGTAGGCTCAGAACTTAATTCAATAAATCCAGAAACCGGTATGCCAGAATTCTTTATTGGTGGTATTGGTAAAGCTATTGGCGGTGCGTTTAGCGCGGTCGGCAGTGCATTAAAAGCGGCGGCACCTTACGCCCTTCCTGCTGCATTATCTTTTACTCCATTAGGACCTGTTTATGGTAGTGCCCTGGGCACCGGTATTATGCAGTTGGTACAAGGCGGTGATTTTAAAGACGCCTTAAAATCATCGTTAATGAGTGGTGGCTTAGGCGCTTTCCAAGCCGGTTTGATGAGCAAGTTTGCTGGCGGTACTTTTGGTGGAGGCATTCAAAATGCGCTTAAATCACCTGCGACGGCGGCCCTTAGCTCAATGGTTCCTAAAGCTTCGGCTCAAGGCAGCTTTGGATCAAATGTGGCTTCTGCTGCGGCAGGGCAACCAGCTGCGGTAGGTCCTTTGGGTGGACCTTTAGGTGGACCTTTAGGTGGACCTTTAGCGGCTGCGGCTACACCTGCGGTAGGTCCGATGGGTGGTTATAACCCACCTGATGTGGGGCCTTTAGGTGGACCTTTAACGTCTGCGGCTACACCTGCGGTAGGTCCGATGGGTGGTTATAACCCACCTGATGTGGGGCCTTTAGGTGGACCTTTAACGTCTGCGGCTACACCTGCGGCTACACCTGCGCCTGAATCGCAAGGTATTTTAGGTAAAGCTAAAGATTTTTACTCTGATTACATCAGCCCTAGCCGCGAAAGCATTATGCCTACAGCGGAAGAGGTTCGAGCAAAGGCTGAAGAATATGTTAATCAAGGTTATAACCTGCCAAGAGCTTTGGATATCGCTCGAAAAGATTTAGCTCCAGGTTTAATTCAAAAATATGGACCGCTCGCGGTCCTCGGAACTGCTGGCTTGTATGCTGGCGGATTCTTTAAACGACCAGAAGTAGACCAACCAAAGCAATTACCTACAGGTGCTGAGTTATTAGCACAGGATCCTAGTCGATATAGACTTTCGTCAGAAGCTTTCATGCCTACTAGATCTGCAGTCTCTTATTATGTACCGACAAAATATTATGAAGACGGTGGTGAAGTATTCCCACGTCGTAACGGCGGAATAATGCCTGATGAGGGCATTCCTAATGAAGATAGCGTCAGAGCTATGCTTATGCCGGGTGAATTTGTAATGACAACTGACGCTGTAAGAGGCGCCGGTAATGGAAATCTTAATCGTGGAATTTCTAACATGTATAGCATGATGAGAAATTTGGAGAATAGAAACGACCGCATGGCTTAATCATGTCCGAGTTATTAATGACAGAGGACTATTGGGCTAAGCTTGAAGGCATCTGGAAGGTGCCTGTTGTTATTAGACCCGAGTTCATAGGGTATTTAGAACGAGCTAATGACAGAGTTTACGTACATTGCGATGTATTTAAATGGAATCGTACAGTCAAGGAAGAGATTGAGTTTTATCTTCAGATACTAGTAAAGCTGCAAGATGGACCACTGTACGCGGAGCACAATGTTGGTGATACGAAACATTTAAAATGGCTGAAGATGTATAAATTTGAGTTTTTAGAAAGTCAAATTAATTCTGAAGGCCTTGTGAAACAAGTTTATATACGAAAGGACCAGTAATGGGTGGAAAAAGCGGAGGCGGTTCTTCACAACCGTCAACTACAACTCAATATGTAAGAGAAGCGCCTGAAATAGAAGCGTATAAACTGGGGCTGTTGGAAGCAGGAAAAGAACTTGCTCAACGTCCCATAACTCTACCTGTTCAACAAATTGCCGGACAATCGCCTTACCAAATGGCGGCATATGACCGCATGGCTCAGATGATGGGTGGTCTTGGCGCTTATGCTCCTATACCGAGTGGACCTCTAGGTGCTCCTATAGTAGGTGATGGGCCTAGTTTTCGTCCAACCGGAAATATACCGTTCGATAGTACTAGTACCACAACCAGCGCAGACATGTTGGGTGGTGGACCTCGACCGGATCGTCAACCCTTTAATCAGCTTCGTAATAGTTTTCTCGGTGGCATGCGAACAGGTCCTGAAACGCCTTTCACAGCACAAACTATGGGTCAGGAGGGAGCAACCGGCGCGGTCAGGATGATCGGTATTGATCCCGCAAGAGGCGGTGTTGGCCCAGCTCCGATCAAAGAGCAGGCGGCTTATCAAGCCCCCGTTTATGGCTACCGCCCTAAACAGATTTTGGGGCCGTTTGGTTACATGGATGGTCCTCTAGAGCGTTATCTTATAAGCCCTGGAACGGGATCTGAGCCAATGGCTCAAGAATCCGCGATACCTGTCGAAAGTTTACAACCAGCATTGTCCGCGGCCCGCGGCGCACAGCCCATTGACGTACCGGATATTCAACCCGGTATTTCTGCTTATCAGCAGTTAATCAGACAAGGCGCACAAACGGCACAACAAGGTGCTGGCGCGGCACTTGGTGCATTAGGCGGAGCGCAACCTTATCAATCCGCGGCCCGCGAAGCATTGATGTCTAGCATGGCTAATATTCCGGGTCAGATTATGCCTGCCCAACAACGTATGGCTCAGTCGGCACAGTTTGGTCAGGGTGCAACGGCAGCCGGTATTGGTTCGTTGACCGGTGCAGCCGAGCAATTTAGCCCAGAATCTATTCAAGGATTTATGAGTCCTTATGAAGATGCGGCAGTTCAGGCAGCATTAGGTGATATCGCACGACAAGGTCAGATACAACGTGAGCAATTACGTGGTCAAGCAGCACAGGCGGGAGCATTTGGCGGTAGTCGCCAAGCCGTTGCTGAAAGCGAATTAGGAAGAAATATATTAGACAAACAGGGTCAGGTAGCTGCAGAAATGCGTCGTTTAGGTTACCAAGATGCCGCGCAACGCGCAGCACAGGCCTTTGAGCAAGCTCGTGGTCGTCAGATACAAGCCGCTGGTCAAATGGGTAACCTAGGAGTTGCCGGTGGCCAGTTGGGTGTTAGTGCAGCACAGCAAGCGGGTCAGTTAGGTTTGGCCGGTCAGCAATTAACCGGAGCTCTTGGTGCTGATCTAGGTCAGTTAGGTGCTCAGTATGGTCAGCTAGGATTAACCGGTGCGGGTCAGCTAGGTCAATTAGGTCTTCAGCAGGCTTCAATAGGTGAAACACTACAATCAACTGGATTTAAAGATGTTGCTCAGTTGATTTCAGCAGGTAAAGAGTTGCAAGCACAACAGCAAGCGGAGCTTGAAGCGCAGCGTGCATCTGATCTAGCACAATTGTATGAGCCATATCAGCGATTAGGTTTCTTAAATGATCTTTATAAGGGCTCACCTAGTTCGCAGATGACTACTACACAGGCTCCACAGGCGTCTGTATCACCAGCACAACAATATTTAGGTTTAGGAATTGCAGGATTATCTGCAGCAGCCGCAGCACAAAAGGCAGGGTTATTTTAATGAATAGAAACGTAATGAATCGACAGATGTTTGCCAAAGGTGGAGCAGCTTTCCCTGATCTAAGTGGTGATGGTCAAGTTACACAACGAGACATATTGATGGGCCGTGGAGTGCAGTTCAAGCAAGACGGCGGTCGTGTGATGACTGAGGAAGAAAAAATCCAGCGAGCACTTGAAAACGAAAGATTTAGGCAAGAGATGGGCTTAGACCGAATTCCTACTGCCGAAGACCTTGCGCGTATTGAGCGTATGCGAATAGAGCAGCTTTCTGATGAAGAAAGAAGATTCTTACAAACAGAGCGTATGCGTGGTATTAAGCGTTATCAAGAAGGCGGCACGGTTCCTCCAATGGATCCCGCTATGATGGCACCTCCAATGGATCCCGCTATGATGGCACCTCCAATGGATCCAGCTATGATGGCACCTCCAATGGATCCTGCAATCCAAGAAGGTATTGCCGGTCAATTAGATCCAGCTATTCTAGAACCTTTATTAGCCGAAGCGGCTACACGTTTTGGTTCTATTGACGAA
>Ga0196905_1000104_pt1 | contig 30886 bp, 53 predicted proteins | sample CB_VirMetaG_3_FD_169098 | JGI IMG/M metagenome (GOLD analysis project Ga0196905, IMG submission 169098) | Freshwater to marine saline gradient viral communities from Chesapeake Bay - CB_1508_1S Viral MetaG (v3) (version 3) | ecosystem: Environmental > Aquatic > Marine > Coastal | place: USA... | reverse complement strand
TGAGTTCTATCAATATAATTATCAAGCTCCTTTTTGGAGCGTTAATACTATCTGCGTTTCTGTTTTATTTGGCATGTTTTGTTTTAATTTTATCCAACAAAGTGGACTTAAAATAGGTGTTTTATGACTAATAATATTTCAACTGGTGTGGCAGAATATATATCCGAACGGTGTGCTATAATTGCATCCGAGAATCCAACTTCCCATGTCCGAATAGTTGCTGTTGTTCCCAATCGAACGGCGCGATTGGGAAATTCCGCCATCAAGTTTCTACCAATCATTATTCCCGGAGCCACTGTTGATAGCAGACAAATTTCTGTCCATATTATCGACCAATATTGGTTTGGAAAAATATATGACTAAAACCTTGGAAGAAATGAAAGAAGTTCTTAATAGAAAACATGTCGTAGCTGTTGTCTGTGGTACGCATAAAGAGTTTGAATTTTTTTGTCGAGAAAAAATTTACCAATATGAAAGCGGGGACACTGAATGGGAAGGGGTTGAGTTTGTATACGTATCATCTCCACAACACATCGCGGGGATAAGAATTTCGGATATTTTATATTATGGGACATGCTATGAGCGGAAAGACTTTTGGAAACTCAACGATATTCTGAAAACAAGGTTGATTAGGTAGGTGTTATGATTAAATTTATAAAACAACTTTTATGCAAGCATATATACAAATCCAATTCTAAGACTTTTTTGAGAGATGATGTAGTTAGAAATATGTTTGGGGTTTGGGTTTATAACTATTATCTAGAAGAACTCCAATGTGTTAAATGTCAAAAAATAAAGAAAACTGAAATTTCACGAAGAAAGTTTGAATTAAATGCTTAAAAGAAGGATTTTATGACTACTGATTTGAGCACTGGAAATATTACTGAATTTGAGGTTGAGTTTTTAAATGACCTTCGCAAACTCATGGATAGCCATGCTGTTGAAATCCAATACGACCCTATGGATGTTCCTGTTTTCTGTGATGAAGTTGGAGTAGGAATATTCCTATCTATTCACGATATATATAACTATCTTCCAAAAGCACATGAAAAATTGGAATAAAGGATGTGTCTTATGACTAAAACACAAACAATACAAATGAAGATAGTGCCAATAAAAGTTAAGGCTTGGAATGAACAACTTGAGATATGGACAAGAGTAGACGAAACCGATGCTTGGTATCCCCTGACTTTCACACATATTGACACCTTTCACAAGAAGGGGCAAAGAGACATATATGAACTTCTAAATGATGGGGAAACTGTTGAGTTGGAAGTAACTATGAAAGTGATAGGCAACGAAGATGAATGAAGAAAATGAGCTATTGCCGTGTCCCTTCTGTGGACGAAAAGGAAGTCTTGTCGAACGTTCTGGTGGGTGGGATGTGTAATGTTATTACAACGACATATGGAGGATAGACATGACTCTTATTGATAACAAAGTGCTAATACACAACAGGGCAAAGTGTCTCATCTGTGGAGACGTCTTAGAATCTCTCCATGTTCACGATTTTAAAGTTTGTTCTTGTGGAAACATTTCTGTGGATGGTGGACTTCAATATATAAAAAGAAGCGCAAAAATTTTGGATAAGATTCAAGATTTGTGTGTTTATAAGTATTTGTAGATGGATAAACTTGACACAATTAATCGTCTCGGAGTGAATGATGAAGAATAAAAAAACAATTAAGCGGGAATACGAAGATGAAATAGTGGAATCTATAACTTGTGACATCTGCAAGATTACTTTTGACCGTAAGTGGGGAGCAGGGAACTTCGATGTCTTAGAAACTAAAATCTCATTTGGGTCTGGGACGCTATATCCAGAAGGTGGATATGGTGAAACCATTGAGTTCGACATTTGTCCTGATTGTTTTGTAGATACAATTGCCCCATTTATTGAAGGATTTGGCTCAAAAAGACAAGTCACAGATTGGAACGTATAAAATGAATAAGATTTATGTTCCATGGACAGAGAAACAGATTGATGCATTAGAAAAATACCAAGAAAATCAATATGTACATCCATACACTTGTTTATGTGGCTATTCTCTTGTTCCAACAGTCGATGGGTGGGAGTGTGAAGAGTGCTCATATACTCAAGAGTGGTTTTATGAAGAGTCCTTAGATATGGTCGATTATAAACCAGATTGGATTGGAGAATAAATATGAATAAACAGAAGTATTGGTACTTATTCAATCATTATGATTGCGTGTTGTGTTTCAGGAGTACCACATACAAAGAGCGAGTCTACGATAAACCAAAGCCAAAACGATGGGAAGACAGGCATTTTTATCATGAAGAAGCTTGTGGGTCTCATTTTCTATAATGCATAGAATGAAGGTTTTAAGTATGAAAAAAGATGTATTAGAGGAGTTAACCAGTGTTTCATAGACATAGATGGATTGAAGGAATTGCCGCAAGACGGTGTGACATTTGTGGGAAAATTCAAGTCTATATTTATTGGTTAGATAGATGGGTAACTATAAGAAAATAGTCTAATAATGAGAATAAAATTGTCATTTTAAGTATACAAAGGACAGATTATGAAACAAGAAGAGTTTGGCAAAGAGAAAATCATATCTCTAGCTAGAGAATTTGTAGAAAGCACAGAATGCTCGTGCCAAAGAGGGTTTGTTTGTTGGAAATGTTTATTTGAGTATAACTTAAGCTTTGTAGATTCTAATAATGACTTAAATAAATGTCCACATCACTTCTTTTCAACCGATGGAGTCCATGTTATAGCGGTTGACCGATGTGGTCATCCAAAGGCAGTAGATTGGAGAGAATAAAAATGTTAACTGTTATTAAAAAGGTGATGTCGTACTTTGGATACAATGTTATTTCAGACTTAGATTATCTTGACCTAAAGTCATATGAAAAATATAAGGAATGGTGGGAAAAGTTTGGAGACCTTCCATTTCTTGTAGGTTATAATAACTTTGAAAATTTGGATGAATATTCTCCGAAAGATGACTATGTTCTCTTTATGCCAGAAGGGAAGCGGAGCACAGATATTTTTGAAGAATTTTCTGGATGTAACTTAGATTATATCTATGTCGTCGGGGATGACCGTTTTGGCAGGCAGTATTTGTAGTCATAAAAGTACAGTTTTAAGTACATAGGAGGAAAACAATGTTTATGTTGGACTATAACAATATTGTACACTTAGTAGCTGAAAAATTGAGCGTATCGGTTTCAGAGGGAGACAGGATTAAAATTGTCAGGAAGTTAGAAACAGTTAACGAGATTGTTTCGTATATAAACAATAGTGGCGACGCTCGTTTACGGTCAACACAACTATCAACCTATATTATTCTAAACGAACTATCTCTCATGGGCTATCGAACGAGGTTATAATATGTGGTCAATCACGGAAAGACGAAACAATGCTGGGGATGTGTCGGGGCTTCTTTTATACGACTTTGACAAAACGGCGCTATATGTTTTTAACTCGAACGCCATGTCTATGGAGCTGCCCCGAAGTGAAACCGTTTTGAATGGCGGCGATGCTGTTGGATTTTTAGTTGGGCTTGAAAAAAAGGCGTCCAAAGAACTATATGTAGACCCCACTTGGAACTTGAAACTAAAAGACTATATCTCAGAGATGCAAAAAGAATTGGTAGACAGAGATGTTGAGCGCCGTCGATAACAATACAAAACTATATTGTTACTCTGGCAGAGCGACACTCGTCCTAGTTGACTATTTCAATGGGTGGACTTATGAATATTCCATAGAGAGGTTGTCGGTAACGGCGTATAAGGATGGAGAGTCAACTGGGGTGGAATATAAGGGTGGATATGGATACACCCATCTGCGAGAGGTGTTTCATAAATGTTCTATTGTTGGGGACTCGCTTATTATCGAATGGGCTTACGACTTCCTTGACAAGATGGAGCAAGTTGTGGTAGACTTGTTAGGTAGTCAAGAAAAGATATATAAGTATTTTGGAATAGGAGAGAATGATGTCTAAAGAGAGATGCAATGCAGAAAATGAGCTCCCCCTAGGGGCTGCACGGGGAATTCTGGTGGAGCTCCTGATGGCGGTTCCATTCTGGGTTATAATATTGCTTCTTATATGGGTGTCGTTGTTATAAATCCGCAGTTATTATGGGCGGATTATAGAAAGGTTATGTAATGGATGGTTTGGATGTGTTTGTGGGGGGATGTCTGTCGTTCGCCGTGATAAGAATTTTGTCCGTTATTTCTCCTATTAGCAATGTGAAAATTTTTTGGGTAACGTTATTTTTGGTTATCGTCGGCGTGATTTACATTGAAGCTCGCAACAAAATCTCCGGGAGGATAAGGCGGGCACAGGAACTGATTTGATAGAAATGTACTATAAAAAAATAATTTTACGTATGTTAGGAGAAATATGCTAGGAGATTATGGTAAAATTACCACAGAAAGAATTTCAACGAGATGTGTTATAAGTCAGGATGAAAGGTTCATATTGGTAGAATCTTACGAAGACGCAAAAACAATTATATCGGCATTGGAGAACATGATTGAAGCTTTGCATCAAAGAGCCCTTATGGAACAGTTCGATGCCAACTAAAACAAAAACAAACTATTCCGAAAATAGCAAGGGGGCTTCTACGAAGGATTCATTCCAAACGCCCCGTTACGCCGTGGAAATTCTAGATGGAATTATCCCCAGTGGCGTAATAACAATTTGGGAACCCGCTGCCGGAGAAGGACAGATTTCAGGTGTCCTACGAGAGATGGGATATAGAGTCCGTGAAACAGAGATTAATGGAAACCATTCATATCTAGATTTTCTATTAGAAGACGAAGACTTTGAATATGATGCCATTGTATCAAACCCTCCATTTAGCGTCAAAAAGAAGTTTATCCACAAATGTCTAGAAAAAGAAAAGCCCTTTGCAATGCTTATTCCGGCGGATTGGTCTGGCTGGCTTATTGATGCGGTTTTCAATCGCGGGTGTCAAATTCTTATGCCGACACGCAGAATTGATTTTATCACGCCCAACATTGTGCAACGAGTGAATGAAGGAGAACAAGCTTCATATACCCACTTCCGAGAGATTCCAGAAAACCTACACTATGAATATAGCTCTTCAGACTTCCATTCAATGTGGCTTACTTGGGGGTTTGGTTTTCCTGAGCGGGTAAACTCTGTAGAGCTGAGCATAGATATGAAGAAGAGGATTTTATAATGTTTTTCAAAAATAAGAAAAAATATTCTTTTGAAGAGTCTATGTGTTTCTTAGAGCTTCTGTCTTGTAAGCACAACAGTGGGAGAAACATTTTCTACTATGATGAAATCGAATCTTTAGCCAACAAGATTGGATACGAGGAAGATTTCATCCAACAATTACTCAACAATAAAAATTGGGTAGTTGAAGTTGGCGATGGTGCATATAGGATTTAAAAATGAATGAAATCCTTATTTTAAGTATGTATTGGAGGTATTTATATGGCATTACATATAAATAAATATAGGTTCATACCCTTAGATGTTTTAGATGTTCCCATGTATGGTGACAGGGTTATCACAGATTCTTACTGGCAAGTATATAAAGACCACGCCCTTATTTATGATGGTCATAGTTACCAATCCAATAGAAATAAAGATATTGCTGAAAACCTTCTTCCTGATGGTTGCCATCTTGAATATCGGGACATTTCATTCGTAAGCAACTATAAAGCCAGAAATGCCCTATCCTTTGGTGAATTGGAAAAGTTTACAGAAACTTAGAATACCTTAAAAAATTGCCATTCTACTAAGATACCACTCACTCATATCTTAGTGACAGATGTTGTAGAACCCTTGAGTCATAAAATCGTAGTTTTAAGCACAGAAAAGGAGATATAAAAATGTGTGACGAGGCATCCTACTGGGATAGTTTTGACCCCCCAGAAAGTTGGTATGAATCAGAAGTTGTTGACGTTAATGTTGGCTATGAATATAATGACAACGACTACGATGCTCTAAATGAGAAGCTGCAAGATGTGGGGATGCGTCTAGGCATCCTTGGAGGAGTGAAAACTGGGACATCCAATATTGTTAAGGTTGATGGATGCGCAGCCTCTGCCGAAGACTTGAATGCCGCATTAGATATAGCCAAAGATTATTTCGGGGGAATTTCCTTAGAAGAATATCATGAAGGTCTAGTCGAAGAGCAATCCAGCCCAACATTTTTTGAAAGGTTGGGAGATTTCTTATTTGGATAATCATCAGTTTCGAAATTGACCCCTTTCTGGGCTTGACAGATTGGGGTTTTTTTGTTATACTTAGATAAGATAAAGAAAGGGAGAGAACATGCACGAATGGATATATAGAAATCCAGCAAGTAGAACATGTGAAATATGTGGTGAAAATCAAGATTTTTACTGTTATCCTTGGGATTTTGAAAAAATAAGACCAAGTGGTACGTGGGAAAAAATGTATCCTCTGGTAGAAAACCCATGTCGGCCTCGGAAAACCCGTTTTTCTAGGATGATAGAATACATAAAAGCAAGATTTTAAGCACAAATAAAAGGATTGTATATGAATGTTTTAAGTCTGTTTGATGGAATGTCATGTGGTCAGATTGCTCTTGAACGGGTTGGAATTAAAGTTGATAAGTATTATGCATCTGAAATTGACAAGCACGCTATTAAAGTTACACAAGATAATTATCCAGAAACAATTCAATTAGGAGATGTGACCAAGTTAGATGGAAAAGAACTAGGAAAAATTGAACTTCTAATCGGCGGGTCTCCCTGCCAAGGATTTAGTTTTGCGGGAAAGCAACTAAACTTCGATGACCCCCGCTCAGCTTTATTTTTTGAGTTCGTCCGTCTCTTGAAAGAAACAAACCCTAGATATTTCCTTCTTGAGAATGTAAAAATGAAGAAGGAATATCAAGATATTATTAGTTCTTACATCGGAGTTGAACCCGTCCTAATAAATTCATCCTTGGTCTCTGCCCAAAGCAGGAGCAGGCTTTACTGGACTAATATTCCCAATGTTTCTCAGCCATACGATAAGAAGGTATCCATGAAAGATGTTGTAGAGCCCGGATACTATTCCACAAGGGATAAGTCTTATTGTATAGATGCAAATTATGGGAAAGGTACAAACTTCAGGAGATATTTCTATTGCGGCTCTAGGCAGCTAGTTTTAGAAAAAGGATATTATCCAGATGGGATGGAAAAAGAAACAGCAAACGGAATCATGCATAACGATGGGAATAGATGGAGAAAACTGTCCCCTTTAGAATGCGAGAGACTACAAACCGTTCCAGAAAACTACACCACATCTGTCAGTGATTTCCAACGCTACAAAATGCTGGGGAATGGATGGACTGTAGATGTTATCGCACATATATTCAAAGGTCTAAAAGAGTCATAAAAGGCTTGTTTTAAGGATGATGCAGATGATAAAAAGCAAATCAAAAGGTAGAGAGATTGTTCTTCTGGATGGTGGGTGGTATTACACTGGAATTTGGAAGCCACTCGAAGAAAATGTCCCATGTGGGCATTGTGGAAAGAAAAGCACGAAAGAAGGATATGATGGGTGTATTGGATTTCTCGGCGATAACGTGAACGCCGCTTGTTGTGGACATGGAGTGGAAGATGAAGCGTATGTATGGTTCTATGATGGAAAAGAATTACATGGCAAAGGCGCTTTAGAATTTTTTGAAAATAGTAAATTTTAATCATGAAATCTATCTTTTAAGTATTGGAGAATAGCTATGAAAATCGTTAAAATAGAAAAAGACGCGGATATAGACTACGAATCTATTGGTAGAAAATACCTTGTCAAGGTTGGCGATAGGATTGAGTTAGTCAGTCCTTTCTATGATGAATTTAAGGATGGTTGTTGGAGCCCTACGACATATTCTTTTTCCGATTTCGATGAGATTTATATGGTTTTAGGAGAATAAAATGATTGTTTTCAACCTTATGGTAATAGTATTCTTTTCTATGGTTTTAGGTGTTGAGATTGAATCTTTATCATTGTCTAGCCCTATTGGTGATTTTACGCTTTACTTTGGACTGTTATTTGGGATTATATTGAATGGGATAGCTATCATTATTTCAAAAAACAAGTAACTGGTCATAAAATTTGTATTTTAAGTATGACAGAATGAGGATAATAACATGTGGGCAGATAAGAAGATTTGTAAAGCTCCTCAGCAATGGTACAACGCGGTAGACGAAAGCATGTATATGCCTTCATATGTATACCTATGGAGTAACTGGCTGGGAGAATATTGTACAGGTGGGGAATTCCCCCAAAATGGGAACAATAACTTGATTGCCATTATGTATGACGGAGAAGATAGTCTTGGCACTCACTATGTGGCTCCAGACCCGAATTCCGACGATGTGGAGTACTACCTATATGAAGTATAAAAAAGAAATAGCATTCGACTTGGAGGTGTTCCCGAATCTTTTCTCTGTGGTATTTTTTGATTTGTCTTCTGAAGATAGTCTTGAAGACATATCTAAAATTCATGGTTTAAATCACCCAGATGTTACAACCTTCTACTTCACGGAATATAGTACAAAAGAAGAAAAGATGGAATGCATGCGAGGATTGTCCGAGTATCTATCTCAGGATATTAGATTAGTTGGTTTCAACAACCTAATGTACGATAATCCTGTTATGGATAATGTCGTATACCATTACCCAACAAACCAAGAATTATTTGAATTTTCATCATCCTTGATTGCTAGAATGAATGGTGGAGGATACAATAAATATGAACAATCAAATAATTGGGACAGTCTAGACCTAATGAAAATGCAAGCCTTCGATGCTTTAGGTGTTAGCTTGAAACAATCTAGCATCAATTTGCAGTGGCATCGCGTTCAAGATTTACCTCTTCCTTTTGACCATATTCTTTCTGAAGATGAAGTAGAAAAAGTTCTAGACTACAACTTAAATGATGTTCTGATTACCGCTAAATTATATCGTGCTCTAGAAAAGGAAATAAATCTTCGAAGAGACTTGTCTGATGAGTATGGAATCAATCTTCTTAGTGCTTCGGATAGCAAAATGGCTAACCTGATGCTGGAAGATATTTACACGAAAGAGTCTGGAATACCTTTAGACAATATAAAAAGTCTTCGCACCCAGAGAGACTTGGTGTGGCTGCGGCAATGCGTTGGGAAGGGCGCAGAGTTTAAAACTAAGGCTCTGCGAAACTTGAAACGCAAGATTGATAATACTGTAGTAGTGCGAGAAGGAAACTTTTCTTTCAAGGAACATATTTCTTTCGGTGGTGTGGAATATGATATTGGGGTAGGAGGACTACACTCTGTAGATACTCCAAATAAATTTTACACGGACGATGAATATATTATCCAAGATGCAGACGTTGCCAGCTACTATCCAAATATCATTCTAAACAACGACATTATCCCCGAACATTTGGATGAGCATTTTATCCGCATTCTAGGTAAGATTACAGAAGAGCGTGTGCAAGCCAAGAAGAGTGACCCTGTAAAAGCGGCTGGCTTGAAGATAACTGTGAATTCTGTGTTCGGGAAGCTGAATAGCGATACCTTTTGGTTACAAGACGCAAAAGCAATGCTATCCGTAACTCTTTCGGGTCAGTTATATCTTCTTATGCTGATTGAGGAACTTCACCTAAATGGAATTCCAACCGTTAGTGCAAATACCGATGGTATCGTATGCAAAATTCCTCGAAAATTAGAAGATAAATATTACAAAATATGCCAGTGGTGGGAGAATACCACGGGTTTTGAATTGGAGTATACACCTTATCAACGATATATACGCTCAGACGTGAATAACTATATCACGGATAAGGGAAATGGTGACACGAAAGAAAAAGGTCGCTATACTCAAACAATTGGTCTCCGAAAAGGATATAAGCACCCTATCGTGCCCCGCGCCTTATATCAATACCTAATCAATGATGTTCCCATTATGGATACACTTTTAGGCTGCGATAATATTCTGGACTTTTGTATTTCACAGAAGTCTGGTTCAAAGTTTCAGATTGAGTTTCACCAAGATGGTAGTATTGAAGTTCTTCAAAAAAACAACCGCTTCTACGTTTCTTTATCTGGTGGAAAGCTTATAAAAAGAAACAAAACAAATCACGATTCCACCATTGGAATTATGGCTAGTGAAGAAGTCCAGATTATTAATGACTACGATAAAAATGTCCCAATAGAAGAATACGGGATTAATTATGGTTGGTACGAAACCGAAGTCAGAAAGTACACAGACCCAATAGACGATTCGAAATGGGATGATACTTTCTATGAAGAGGAAATAGACTACTCGGAGCAAGAACCACTCTTAGAAATCAACTCAGATGCAAAAATCGTTCCCGCTAAATTTCGTTTCAGTAGCGGAGCGTATAACTACGACGATAAAACAGGGAACATCTATCGCGGGGTTGCAGACATAAACTATCTAACGGCGGATACTGGAGAACTGATGTATTCATTGCGAGATAATCAATATGACTCTTGGGTTGACTTCCTTATTGATATTGTAGAAAACTCATATCTAAATTCCCGCCAAATAGCTTTCCTAACAAAAATTGGATTTTTTAGTGAATTTGGGAGTAGGAAGAAACTTCTAGAATTCTATGAAAATGAGTTTACTTCTGGAAAATTCAGATATAATAAAAATCACAAAGAAGCTACGAAGGAAAAACGTATTCCAGAATTAGAAAAAACATTCTCTGAAATGTCTAATGAAGAGTATAAGGTTGGTCGGGTTATTCGGGATGAAATGGAGGTCTTAGGATTTATCCAGACTGCTTTCGAGCAGTTTGATTGGCGATATAAGTTGGTTGTGGACTTGGATACTACATATTCTCCGAAGATAAATTTTTATACCCTCTGCAATGGCGAAACCCCATTTGCCAAGATTAGAACTCCAAAATATAGTCGGAAGAAATTCAAGCGAGGAGATGTTATAAGAATAAAAAAGCATGAAATAAAAAACAAGTCATTCAAGAATGATGATGGGGAATGGGTAGATATTCCCAACGAATATGTAACATGGATACAAGAGTACGATATTATGTATCGAGGAATATTTGATACATGAAATACTGATTTTAAGAATAAAGGAGAAAAATGGAAAAATTCATATTAGTTTTTCAGGTTTTAATTGTTGTCTTTGTTGTTTTAGAAATTTACATTTTTATTATGGAATATCCGAAGGTTTATATTCGAGATGAAGATGGAAATTATCTTACTGAAGACATGCAATCCTTAACAAATAAGATTAGTAAGGCTATTTCATATCACGCTTTAAATCCGAAAAAAAATAAGGCTCTAAAACTAGCGTCGTCTCTATATCCAAAAAGGAACTTCTCTTTGAAAAAGATGGTTAAAATGGAAACGAAAGACACAATCAACAATGAACGAAACCTTGACAAGGTTGAGTAGATGTGTTATAATGGAGTCTCGTCGAAAGGATGAATATGCCAACATATACATATAGATGCCCCCTATGTTTCTATACAAGGGAAATCGAAAGCGGATATTCTAAATATCCGATGCTAACACCCCCTGTTTGTGGTGATGGGAACAAGATGGAACGTGTGTATAAGAATACCCCGATTAAGTTTGTCGGCGAAGGGTTCGCGTCAAATGACCTTAAAGGAGAAGCATAACAATGAACGGTTTACAAAAAGAAGAGCTGTTTTTGAAAGTGGAAGCGTATCAAAATGCCACACGAGCATTTTCTTCGCTGGCACTGTTGGCTGAAACGAGCTTAGACAAAGAATATTATGAAGGAGAGTTAGCTAAATATTCTAGATTTCTGGCTAGAGCTAGAAACAAATTGGAAAAAGAAACGATGGGATATGAAAATGCCAAGAACTAGAAGACCTCAAAACGTCCAGATTGTGGACAACGGCTCAAAGAAAATTTGGATTCTGTGGTTTTGGATACCCACCATCTTATATTTCCCAATTTCCGCATATGTTGGGGCAAATGGGGGTCTGTGGGAAGTTTTCAAATCACTACTAGGATTTTAGGAGATTATTATGACACATGGGACAGATAACATATCTACTTACACTGGAAGCATTCAAAAGTCTCCGCAATATGAGGATAGGCTTGACACCGTTCTAGACGCTGTTCGGAGTCTTCTTTTAGAGAAGCACAACGATTATGGTTCCGAAAATCTAAAGCGACACGGGATGTTTGGCATTGTAGTTAGGGCGTCCGACAAGATTGCCAGATTGGAAAACATCATCGGAAAAGGCGTGCCTTCTATGGTGAAAGATGAGAAAATAGATGACACACTTTTAGACCTTGTGGGGTATGCCGTTCAAGCGCTCATTTTAAAAGACGAGTTGATGAAATGAGCGTTTTATGACTATTAAAAATTATATGCCTGCAATGTGGATGGGGAAACCCATAGCAGAAATTTCTCGCGAGGGATTGCTTGAAATTATAGCATCCTTATTCAGAGAGCTCGAAGAAGAAAGATTGGAACACACTAGACAATTGGATATATTGACATGAACACATACGAAAAACTGGCTAAAGACTTTTTGAATAATGTTTATGGGAATGTTGCGTACCCAAACGGTCTTTTGAAATCTCTATCTGAGCTTTTGGAAAATCTATCTATTGAAGTTACAGAAAAGACAATAGATAGATTAGTTGAAAACGATTATTTTGAACCATACGACCATGGGTGTAGATAATATGAAAAACAAAGAGCTTATGGAAGTCCTTTCCAAGATTCCAGATGACGCTAAAATATATGTGGAGTCAGACCACGGACAAAAATCTGAATCCGCCTATTATATATTCGTATCGAAGTCTCCAAATTTGTGGCTTTATGGGGATGATGTGGATTGGCACAATATCAATAGTGTCGGCGGTGATTTCTTGTCACAAGTAAGAGCGGTCTTGATTGCATGATATAAGATGAATAAACTCAATATTTCTCAAATACAAGGATTGATTGGTGGACTAGAAGTATTCAACCTAAATGGATATAAGGATGTTTCATCATCCAGTGGATGCATATATGTAAGTGCGGGTGGTTGGCTAATTGAAAATGAAGCAGACAAAACCGACCAATATTTGTACTCTCTTGGTTGGAGTTATGATGAAGACCATCATGATTGGTACTTTCTAGTAAATGAAGACCTTATCGGAAAACGCAATAGCTGTCATTTTTGCTATGGGGAGCATGATACAAAAGACTGTGAAAATCTAAAACTGATAGGCAATACATAAAATGGATATTTTATGACTATTATAACAGAACACAAAATGATGGAAGTCGTCAGTACTGTTGGTTATCGTTGCGACAATTGTCACAAGGACTACTTTCATACCGCTGATACTCTAGAAACACAAGAATTTCTCCATATCAGACTTGACGGTGGCTTTGGCTCAGTTTTTGGGGATTTGTCTATAATCGAAGCCGATATATGTCAGCACTGTCTAAAAGATGTGTGGGGGAATATATTGAAGGTGTCGTGATGGGTGGTGAACTAAATATTCTAAAATAGGAGATAATGGAGATAAAGAATGACCACAAATACGCTAATAAGCCTATACGACAAAGATGGTAAATATCTGGAAGATACCTTGATTGAAGAGGATATTATTGCCGCGGGCACTAGGTACTTTGTGCACCTCGGTAAAACATATGAATTGCATAACTCTCATACGTTTTTATCTGAGGAAAATGCTTTTCTCTTTGATGGCTATGATGTAGATGAGGAGTAAATATGGTAATATATATAAAAGTAGATTGGAGAAAAAATGACTAAAATTTCAGGTTATGTGGGAGTAGATTTCGCCAGATATACTCCAGTGGTAAAGCCAGAAGAGCTTATTTCTGGGGGAGTTTCTTTGGCCATAATTAAGGCAGATGGAACATTTAGGGAAAACGCAAGTAAGTGCGCAGACGCAGGTTTACCAATTATGGCTTATCATTGGTGCGACCCAACGGAACCCGTCCTAAAACAAGTTGACAGAACTCTGGAACTAACGGCGGGACTACCAATTTTAGGGATTATGGGGGACGTTGAGCAGTATTGGGCGTCTTGGAGTGAATGGTACGCCGTCTATGTTTACAAGACCATGGCGTGGAATTTGATGTCAAAGCTTTCCCCCAGTGTTGTTTCAAACAACGCTAGGGATGTTTTTGGAGAATTCTCAAAAGAAATATACACCTTCGGGTACAGCTCCGCAAACATTATTAAGCAATACTGCGAGCCGTATATTAACTCTTGGATTAATAATTATGAATGGGTAATGGCTCATTATCGCCTTCAGCCCCCCGCGGGGACGTATGTGTCTTGGGAAGATGTCAACGACTTGTGGCTTCCTGACTATGAACCATATTATCCAACAGGTTTAAATAGAGAAAACCTCATCGGACATCAATTTACGGGAGATAGATTTGCCGTAGATGGATTATATCAAACATACTACGGACAAGGAGATAGTAGAAATAAGTACGCCTTGGCCGACATCAACACCTTCGATAAAATATGGTATGAAAAAGTTGTTGATGGGGCTCCTAAAACGGGGGAAGAAATACCTCCACCCAATATCACAGATGGAAATCTATGGAACGGAATTGTTGTCAACGAATCTGGAGTAAATATCAGAAGCGGCGATGGAACCAATTACCCAACCATTGGTCAGGCAATTGTTAATGGGGCATCTGTAATTATTGATGACATTCGTTATAATGGGTCTGAAAAATGGGGACACGTTACCACTGTAGATGGGGAATCTATTGATGCGTGGTCTGCCATTATTTGGAATGGAAAAACGCTTATCTCAATATTGGAAGACACCGACACCACCACAGAGAAATTATATGAAGGAGTGGTTGTCTCAAGCGGGAATGTGAATTTTCGAGCTGGGGCTGGTTCTGGATTCCCGATTTTGGAAGATTCAAAACCCACGGGAACCGAGATTTTGGCGGACAAAGAAATCAAGGATTCTTACGGGAATACTTGGTTGAGAATCATTTCTATAAATGGTCGCCTTGTTGATGGATATATGGCTGCCGTTTGGAATGGCCTTAGACTAATCGAATACGATGAAATTATCGAAGAAGAAGCACCCGAAGTTAAAAGCCTTTCGGGGGTTGATGAGTCTGGCAATCTTCAAGCGATTGACATTTCGACATATTCTGGATTATCAATTTCTTTTACGGACGGAGAACTTTTGTCTCTACCCATTCAAAAAGAAATCTCCACTGAACCAGACGAACCTGAACCTGAACCTGAACCTGAACCACATCTAGACTGGATGCCAGACCCCAATCGACCGAGTGAGCTATACTATACAAGACATGGCGGATACGCTAAGATTCCCATATATGAATCTTCATCTGGAAGCAAAATTATAGGTGAAGTTGATTTTTCAGGAATTATTTTGGGAGACAAAAAGGAAAATGGAAGACTCCGTATTGCCAATGTTAACATAACCAATGCTCATGGTTGGGTCGATTACACGGCAGCCGAGATGTTGGCTCCATCCAGAATACCAGAAAAGGTTTTGAATGCCCCAATCCCCCCCAAACCAGAAGGATATGAGCCTGAAATTTTCAGATATGTTGAAGCAACATCTACCAATGATTGGCAGGTTATACTAAAGAAAACGAAGGATTACAACACACCACAACCAGACACCGTCGTATTATTTAGAGACAGACCCACGCTTGGGCAATATGGGTGGGTACAAGTGCCAGAGAAATGGCAATGGTTTATACTCCACCTATTGATGTTGGACGCTCCAGGTCAGAGCATCTTGTATTATCTATCTTCTTACGCATATCTTGTTGCAGATAACCGAGCCTTCACAGACTTGAAAGATAAAGACCTGCATACCGACTGGATACTCGGTCTTAATTTGGAGAAAAACGACCCCTATTATTGGAAGTGGAGTATTACGACTCGTGGGAATATATTGCGGGTTGAGCGCAAGGAGGGTAAAAATGTTTGGCTAGATGGGTTAGATATTACACAAGACCCACCAAATGTTGTGGATGTGTATAACGATATGTCCCTTATTGATTGTGCGACACAGGTTGAAAGCAACAAAATTCTTTCTAACGGGATTCCGAAGAGTTACCACTTCCCAGTAATCAAACAAGAAGTAGGAGGAAGGATGGAAAAAACTAGAACCAGTATTCCTAGATTTAAAGCCCCTTATCCTGTAAATATTGATGATGTCGGAATGGAGCAGATGAGCGTTGGAGAAAAAAGGAACATCGCAAACTTGGAGCGATGGATATAACGCCTAGTCTAATACTTAAAATGTGTGTTTTATGACTATATAAAGGAGAAAAGTATGGATAAAAGAATTTTTGAAGTAAAAGTACATTTTTTAAGAACACTTTCTTATAAGAATATTTCGGAAGATATACGCTATATGGACGGAACCGAGGAAGAGACAGTTGCCTATACGGTAATATCTCCAGACGATAGAACCGCCAGAAAAAAATCAGAAGAACTATTCGAAAAAGAATATAGAACAGTATTAGCCAAGAAAGATGCGGGCGAAAAAGTAATTGTTGAAAAATCAGAAATTCTATATTGCGAAATTGGATATGTGGGGAGTCTTTCGGACTATGAATAAAGTAGATAATATGACTGCGGAAGAATTAGATTCTCTCTGGAAAGATTTGGAAGAAAAAGCAAAGAAAAAAGCTCTACCAGAAGATAAGAGTGACGAAATATCTTATTGGATAAAAATTGATAGGGATGAAAAGTCTAACATCCTCAACATTATAGATGAACTATACTTGGAGTACCAACAGTCTGGCGAAAGATTCTTGTCATTCTTAGCAAGGAAGAAAGTTTGGAAGCTTTTACATTCCTTGAAAAGCTCACTGTCCGAAAGAAGTCATGCTCTATTCCATCTTTTATGGGACTTTGGGGCAGTTCCGTTTGAAAGAAAGAAGCGAGACAATTATTGGAATCGGTGGGTAATTACGGCTAAGAATAAAGGGGAAAAATATTATGGTCAAATCGAAACAAAAAATGCACTAGATGCAGAAATAAAATTTCTACAGAACTCTCTTTGGGCTACGGATTTTGAAGAAAAGACTCTCGACAGTCAATGGGATACTCTAGGAATATTAATTCTTCCAAATCAAGAAGATGGATACAAATACATAACAAAAGACCATGCGTTTATTTATGATGGTGAGATAGCTAAAACCCCAGAAGAAATATCTAATTAATCGAATTGCAAACCATTTGTCAACTGGCGAGAAAATAATTTCTCGCCAGATTTTTATTTTATTTATAGGAGGTAGTATTTGAAATTCCCCATAGAAAAACAATTCAAATTGACAGAAAATTTTATAGACAAATATAGGGATGTGAAACCAAATTTTGGTTTTGGCGGACTTGGTGAATTTGTATTTTACAGAACATATAGTAGAATAAAGGAAGATGGTAAAAATGAATCTTGGCTAGAAGCAGTCAGGCGAGTTGTTGAAGGCATCTATTCTATTCAGTGGCAGCACATTGATGACTACGGTTTGGGATGGAATGGAAACAAGGCGCAAAGAAGTGCTCAGGAAATGTTCGACAGCATTTTCAATTTCAAAATGCTTCCTAGCGGAAGGGCTTTTTGGGCAATGGGAACTCCCATAGTTATGGAAAAGGGACTAACAGAATCCCTATTCAATTGTTCCTTTATTTCTACTTCAGACACATCCAGAATTGACGAAGTATTCGCCAACATAATGGACTTCCTAATGCTTGGTGTTGGAGTGGGCTTGGACACACGGGGAACTGGAAAGATAAAAGTTTCCCCGCAAAGCCACATAGAACACCCTTATGTAATTCCAGATAGTCGAGAGGGGTGGGTGGAATCTCTTCGCCTTCTTGTTGCATCATTCTTTGGTGGTAAAAAATATTCGTTTGATTATTCTCTAATCCGAGAAGCTGGACAACCCATAAAAACTTTTGGTGGAACTGCAAGCGGACATGTCCCACTAAAGAATCTTCACGAATCAGTTCACAAGTCTTTATCCGAAAATGTCGGTAAATACCTAGAAGAAAAAACAATTGCGGATATTGCGAACAATATTGGCGTTTGCGTAGTGTCTGGGAATGTGAGAAGAAGCGCCGAAGTTTTACTGAGTGAAACTAGAAGCGATGAATTTTTAGACCTCAAAGATTATAATAAAAATCCAGATAGGGCTTCTTTTGGTTGGGCAAGCAACAATAGCGTAATCTCAAGTGTTGGTGACGACTATTCAGATATGGTAAAAAGAATCGTCGAACAGTCAGAACCAGGATTTATGTGGATTGATAACTTTAGAAAATATGGAAGAATGCGAGAGACGGAAGCCACATCAAAAGACCATAGAATATCAGGCGGAAATCCTTGCTTCTCGTATGACTCCAAAATATTGACGATAGATGGGTACAAAGAGATTGGCTCATTAGCAGGAAAGATAATTGAACTGATAGATGCGGACGGGAATGTACAAACAGGAAAGGTTTTTCTTTCTGGAGAAAAAGAAACGGTAAAACTAAACCTATCGAACAAACAGTCCATAGCCTGTACTCCAAATCATATTTTCATGGATGTTGATGGTAACGAGGTTGAAGCATCTAAAACAAAAGGTGTGAAGATTATGCCATACCTATCATATCCAAATTTAGATTCTAAATATATTTTATATGGATACATTCAAGGGGATGGCTCACTTAGTCGGCTAAAATCAGACGCCCACAAGGGCATTGAAGTACATATTGGAAAGAAAGACCAAGACATTCACAATCTTTTAATTGGTCATGAATATACCATTCCATCTGGGGGGAGAACCGTATATCTCCAAGGAGGGGTAAAAGAAGACCTTATTAGTTTGGGGTTTAGTTCAAATGTTCTTCCAAAAAGAAACTTTCCAAAGACATATGGGAAGTGGCGCATTGATAAAAAGGCATCTTTCTTACAGGGATGTTTTTCTGCCAACGGTTGCATAAACAATCGAGGGAGAATAACCTATAAGACTACCAGCAAAACTTTCGCTAGGCAAATGGTGGATACATTGGAAAAAGACTTTGGCATCTATTCCTATATAACTACAAATAAAAAGCACAAAAATAAGTTTTCAAATGGAACATATACCATAAAAGAGTCTTATGATATAAATATAGCTAGACATGAATCAAAAACAACGTTCTATAACAGAATCAACTTCTATCACGCATACAAAATAGAAGAACTTCATCATCAAATCATATCTAATTCTCCGTATGTGCGCTCAATAAAAAATGGGAAGGTTGAAAAGGTTTATGATTTTTCTCTCCCGAAGTTTCACTGGGGAGTCGTAGAAGGTTATGTTGCTCATAACTGCATGGAGATTGGTCTTGAAGATGGGGAGCTTTGTAATCTTTGCGAACTGATTCCATCAAACCACGAAGAAATATCCGAATTCAAAAAAACTATCAAATATGCATATCTCTTTACGAAAACGATTACACTATTGAAAACAAATTGGGAAAATACCAATAGAGTTTTGCTAAGAAACAGACGCATTGGTCTATCTATGACTGGAATAGCACAGTTTAGAGAAACTCGCGGATTGAATACTTTGAAGGAATGGCAAGAAACAGGATACGACCTAACAAGAGCATACGATGAAATTTATAGCGACTGGTTTGCTGTTCCGAAATCAATAAAAATGACTACCGTGAAACCATCTGGAACGCTGTCCCTCCTTGCCGGGGTTACGCCCGGAGTCCATTATTCCCAGTCAAATTTTTATATTCGTAGGGTAAGACTAGCTAACACGTCACCATTCATCAAAGTTCTAAAGAAGGCCGGATATAGCATATCTCCAGCATCCGAAGACCCAAATAATACCAGTGTTGTTGAGTTTCCAGTGCGACTTGCAGAGGAAATTCGAACGATTGATGACGTTTCCATGTGGGAACAATTGCGACTTGCGGAATTTTGTCAGAAAAATTGGTCTGATAACTCGGTATCTGTTACAGTTACGTTTGACAAGAGAGAAGAAAAAGACCTTCTTCCTGCATTGGAGTATGCTCAGTTTGGATTGAAATCCGTATCCTTTATGCCAAAAATAGATGGGGGAGCATATGAACAGATGCCATATGAAACAATATCTAAAAAAGAATACGAAAAAATGGCAAAAAAAATAGGGGAACTTGATTTCTCAAATATGGTAGGAATGGAATCTATAGGGGAGAAATATTGCGAAACTGATGTGTGTGAACTCAAAACAGAAGAAGATAACATAAAAAAGGAGTTTAACTTTGGGAACTAAGAAAATTCGTGGATTTGAACATGTCAGTGGAAAACAATGGCAAAAAGATTTTAATGCTATTGCTCCACTTCCAAATCTTCCAAGTCGAGCAACTGCTCATTCTGCCGGATATGATGTTTTTTCTTCTATGGATTTTTCCCTAGAACCAAGTGAAGAAATAAAGATTCCAACTGGATTTAAGGCATATATGCAACCAGATGAATTCCTAATGTTTGTTCCCCGCAGTGGGCTTGGCTTCAAGTATTATACAAGACTCGCAAATACAATTGGGGTAGGGGATAGCGATTATTATAATAACGATGGCAATGAGGGGCACTATTGGGTAAAGATTAGAAACGAAGGGGACAAAACTCTCCAAGTCAAATTTGGTGATGCTATTGCCCAAGCAGTCTTTCAGAAATATCTCATTGTAGATAATGATGACTTTTCTGGTGAAAAACGTGTTGGTGGGTTCGGAAGCACTAATAAATAGTTGTTTTTGCGGGTTTTACCAAAATTACTATAAATCATATAAACCTTAAAAAATCGACATCGAACTAAGATACCACTGAGTGATACCTTAATGACTGTGATTGTGTAACCATTAAGTCATAAAATCTACATTTTAAGCACAAAAATGGTATAAAAATAGGACTCCAATGTGGAGTCCTATTTTTATTTATCGCCATACTTAATCTTCCTTATTTCTGATTCCGCCCTTATGCTGTGTAACTTCCGTTAGATGTGAACTTTACAACCGTGTACGAGCCGTCCGTAGTAACGGTGGGGCTGCCTGTAACAACTCCTGAATAATAACTTGTGAGCATCCTGAGAATCACAACACCACTGCCACCAGCGCCAGAAGTTCCATAACCAGAAGAACCACCGCCACCGCCGCCTTTACCATTTGTCCCGGCTGTGCCCGCTCCAAGATTGTATCCACCAGCCCCGCCACCTCCGGCGCCGCCAGCGCCGACACTGCCTCCTAATTTTATGCCACCGCCTGAATAATGGAAATCGTATCAACCAACGCGCCAGCCGTGCCACGTATCGCCCATTGTCCGATGCTGTCAGGCACAAACTTCACCACGCCGCGCCCCGTATCGTCTAGCGTCACATCTAGCTCATGCGATGCATCAGGCACAACGTCAACGGGATAGGCGTACAGCGTCAACATATCATTTGCCGTACCTGTGACCGTGACAACTGCGTCAGTGTTGACGCGGATGACGGTCTGCGCGGGAGTGACATCGTAAATGGTGGGGGTTGGGTCTGCTGGCTCTGGCGTGTTACCTGCTAAAACCCAAACATTGAAATCATGTCTGTCCATGTTTGGGTAGTTTGATTTGTCTGGTGGTATTACAACATTATCGGTTAACCTGATAACTGATTGCTCGTCGATAGGTTTTTTGTTGCTTGTTAATTTATACATTACATCTCCGATAAGAATTGAAGTTTTGACGCGACGTTTGCGTCTCTGAACTCGTAATCATAATTCACCGTAAACGGTGTTCCTGCAACAGTTATGTCGAGAATCAAGTTGCTTTTTGTTGTGTATGTTACCCCGATAGCGGTAGGAGTTTCTCCTCCATAGGCATAATGAGATAAGTCGCTATATAACAGGGACGGTTTTGCTCTCATGTCTGCCAACCCAAGAAACGCATTGCCTGTATTGGTAGTGTCTGATGGTCCGTGCGCTATTCTGTCAAATCCCCCATCCGTAGCGACCACGCGCAGGTAAAATTTGCACCACACTAATTGAATTTCATAGGACAAGCGTTCAAAATCTGTCGCCGTCTCTCCCTCTTCTAGCTGGATGTCGCCAATATAAATAACATCGTCAATTGCCCCATCTGTTTGGTCGCAGTAAATCAGAACGGCAACATTCGTAGCCCCTGCGGTATCAATAGAGATATTTTCAATCGTGAATGTCTGAAAGTTGGTTGTCAGTGTGTTGCTCACAGGAGTGTTCTCTGCTGTCCAGTTTGCGACAAATGTAGCCGTAGCGCCCCACGTGCTTACCATGTCACTCGTGACGGTGTCTGCTGTCCCGTCCCATGAAAGCACCACCGCTTTTAGGGAGTGGGTGTTGTCGTCTACTGCCCCCATTCTTGCTTTGAATGATAGCGAAGCAACGCCACCGATAATTTTAGCAGACTGACTTGCTGTTAGGATTTGAGCGTAGGCAAATTGTTTATTAGCCGTCTCCACCTCAAATTTGTGACAGGTTGAAGCGCCCGTAGGCAAGACAGTGGTTTCTTGAGAATAATCAACAATATCATTGCCGTCGGATAAAAGCAAAACTCTATCGCCAACCCATGTGTCATCATTATTAGCGGGTTTCGTTGTGCTAGTAATTGTCTCGGCTCTTTGGTGGACTATTCCATCGCCATTGACGAGTAGGTTTTTGAATGTAACACCACTGCTACCGCCACTCACCAGCGTTTCGGTTCCTGCGTCGTCTTTTGAATACAAAAGCCCGTCCGCTTTGGCGTAGAGAGCGACATCACCGCTTGCAGGGGTTGCAGTGCTGCCGCCCTCCTCGAGCGCGAGGCGGTTCATAAAACCCTGCAACCACTTGATAGCGGCAGAGCCTAAATTGTTGGTCGCGTCCGTGTCGCTTACAAGTGATGTGTTTATAGCTACAGATGCAAGATTATCGAGGGATGCAGATGCGCCAGCGTTTGCTCCATCGTCAATCCCTGCAAGTTTTGTTTGTTCCGTAGCCGTATAAACTTTGTTTGTTGTTCCACTGGTATGATTATCTGTGTCGAGCAATTCCGCAGGGGAATACCCACTATCCTGCAAAACAGCCATATCCGTACCAACGATTTCAGGTATGTTTCCTGCTACAGAAGAACCTGTTCCTGTGATAGCACCATCAATGTTGGTTTGTAAAACATCCCAATATTGACCAACAGTTACTTCATCTCCAGAAGGGGTGTTGTCTGTATTACAGATAATAAAATCACCTGCTTCGACATCTATTCCACTAGCTCCACCAATTTTCCCAGCAGAACTAACAACATAAACATCCCCCGCATTTCCTTCTGGGTAGTTCGGATTTGTAGAGCAGTCTATTGTTCCCAAATAAATAAGGGCATTTGCTAAATCCAAAACAGATATAACGTCAGCGGGGGTTAGTTCTTCAACTACCCCAGACCCCGCGCTAGAACGACCCAAGATTACACCGCTAGATATGTTTGCAATTTTAGGGAGAGTTATTGCCCCAGTTTTGACTGTATAAGTGTTTGTTGTTGTTGAGAATGTCAGGTCTCCGTTAGTTGCATCGTCCACAACGACTTGATTCAAAGTTACTGTGTCCAATAAAACCCACGCTGACCCGTTGAAAAAGAATAGATAGTATTTCGCTGTCTGTAAGTCTCCCGCCTGTAATGCAGAAAGACCGTCTGTTTGAGCATATACTTTCTGAAGTGAATTTATGTCTCCACTATTTACTTGAAGGGTGCATGCGCCGGAATTAGAAACATTTGGCTTCAACAATATTTTTGTTCCTGTTGGAACCGTGGATGGAAATGCCGTACTACCATCCAAAAGTGTTACCCCAGATGCGGTATACGCGCTTGCGGTTCCAGAAGTATCTATAATAATGCACGCACCATCCTCTACTTCTCCCGCAAAGGCGTCTATCTTCGCCATGTTAGAACCCGACGAAGATGCCATGTCTATTCTGAAATCTGAAAATGTTTCAGACGTATCGCCAGCGTCATATAGGGTTAAATCTAAGTTTGTACTTTGACTTGTCATGTTATAAACTCCTTTCTATTAAGTTTCTGTGAAGTCCATCTCCCCAAGCGTAAGAGAATCTAAATCTCCCAAGATGTCGGCATCAAAATATATGGAATCGGGATTTCTCCCAACAAAATCTCCCAGATAATTGTAAACCCCGACCAACATTCCGCTAATACTCGCAACCATCGGTATGCTTGACGACACTGACACCTTATAAAGAGAGCTTGGTTCTGCATTTATGGACATATCTACATATGAAACAGAAACAGAGTTTTTAATCAGAAGGGATATGGCTGAAATGGTTGAATTTACATAAAAAGATATTGTGGTGGACAACTTGTTTTTCAAGTGGGGGATTGCTGATATTCCTACATTGTGAAAATTCAGAGTAGATGTGATTCTTGCAATGACCTTCATGACTGCGGAGATTGAAACATTCACAACATTCACAGTTGCTACCCATGTTAACAACTGTGAGAACCCATCTACAACGAGGGTAAACGATTTTGAAATGTTTTTAACTATCGTAAAACTCTTACCGTTAGCCATTATCTGTGCCTCTCGCTAGGAAGAAGGTATAGTAATAGTCACAGTCTCTGCTGGGAATGATACTACCGTGGTGTCATATACTACTCTAGAACTAACTGAATCGAAGTACATTGCATTCCCCCCAGAAAGAGAGTCAAATATAACAAAATATGTTATTGTTCCCCAAGACCCCGTACTTTCCGCAAAGTCAATGTCTAGCTTGTTTGTAACCGCTCTCGCGGAGGCCGTGTTCCAATAGGTGCTATTATTTGGAACAGTAACCCTAGCATATCCATTTCCTACTGGCTCCGTAATATTGGTTCCGGTTTCGGTAGGGGTGGTTGTAGACAAGCCAATATAATAATTTGCGGGGAGGGAAAAGGTATCGTCCCCAAACAAGTGTCCTAAAACATCGTTTACTGTTGATGTTACAACTGTCATTTTTATTCTCCTTTATTCTATCTCTTTGGTAATCGTTATTATTCCTTGATTTGGGGTGAATTTCTTTCCCACGCTGTCCGTAATGCTTGCTTGATGTGCAAATTTTCCAGACAAGTCTTCAGTATCGGCGCTATCTAAATCGACTTGAAACACCCCGTCTACAACATCCCCGATAATAGATATTCCCCCTCCGGCGAGGCTTTTTGAGACAACCGACGATGTTGGGTATCCATAAGGGCACATTTTCCATGTTATTGTAGCCCCGTTTAGGCTAACCGCCGCGCCAACCGTATCCACAACGGAGAATGTGTACTCCCTCGTATCTCCACCAATAAAGACGTCGCCATCAAGAGAATTTATGTCCTCGTAGTCTGTATATGACATGATTTCCTCCTATTCTGGACAATGCTATTTTTCTTTTTTGCCATCTTCTTCTACTTCTTCAATAGCAATAGAGTCATAAAGCTTCTTTATAATATTTCGAGCTTCAAAGAGGAATCTAACAGACTCCCCCTTAACCTCCACGTTATTTAATTTATCGTCTATTGCATAAAATGCTTGTTTTAAGTCTTTACTTTTTATAACTTCCACTTGTTTTACTCCAAATAAATAACATCTTTGTCAAGCAGGACATTCTCATGCCAAATCCAACCATAAACAGGCTGATTGAAACATTCATAGTATTTCTCTACAAAATAGTATCCGTCTACCTCATATTGAACATGTACTCTCTCTGAAAATGGCAAATAGAAATGGGATGGAATATTTTCATCTCTCTGAATGTACAAATATCCCCAATCTGTAATAATAGTCCCCAGACTCCACGATTTTTCCGCCCCATCCAGAGGATTCCCTAGTTCAGCGGCGGATTGCGCTTGAACAACGGATATTCCCACCATAAAAACAAAAGCCAAGATAAACCCCACAATCAAAGATGGGGCAACATATTTTATTTTCGTATTCATCTTTCTCCAATTCTCCTATCCCATTGCGGTTATCAGTCCACCACGGACATATATATAGTGATAATTTCCATCCCTATCATAAAAAGTAAGAGTATGCAAGCTAGACGCTGAACCCAAACCAGAGTACCCCCCAATATTATAGTCATTAGATGCAGACACATTATAAAAAGATGGACTATCCCCACTCTCGTAATATTGAGAGTGGCTATGATATATTGACGCATAATTGCTAGAAACCCAACTTTGTGTTGCAACTGGGAAGCCTCCCACGTAAACGTTCGACGACGCCCTCAAATTTATAACATCGGTATTTGTGCATAAAAAGGATGTCAAGTTGTTGCTTATATCGAGGGTGTTAGATTCAATCACCAAGTTTCCAGCCGTATACATTCGGGGAGCGCCCGTGGATGTTAACCCAAGAGAGCCCCCAGGCCACCCAATAGTGCCACCATAAACTCCACCCCCACTCAAATACCCATTGGCTCCCCCATATGCAACGGTATTCGCAGGGACGTTTGTCAGGTTGCTCCAGTCTAACGTGCCTTGGAGATTTGTAACCGTCAGAGTTGTTCCGTCAACCTCTAAGTCCCCCCACTTAAGAATGTTGTTGGCCGAGTCTAAATAGTGTGTTGAATCTTTATATATCTGAGTCCCATTAATGGTAAACCCACCAGCTTTTAGTGTGCCGTCCACATCTACATAAAACGTATCTGTAGAATCTTTTGTAATCTTTATTCCATCGTCGGGATTAATACTTATACTAGTCGTCCCTTTTGTTACCGTAAATGACGCATTGGTTAGTACTGCCCCGTTTTGGTCGAGGGTGAAACTCGCGTCTTCGCTCGTAATAGCAAGACTATTTCCAGCAAGAATAGTGCCAAAAATCGCATCTCCGATTATTCCGTACCCTGTTCCGCCAGAAGGCAAGTCAACTTCACCAATCGCCAAAGCAGAAGAAGCCCACCCATCATCGGTGAAACCGATAACATTATTTGTCACCCATACTTGTTTGTCATCATAGGTGGCTCCAGATACTTTTCTCCCCCTCAAACCAGTTTGGTCAATAACAAAACTTTGGTCGGTGGCGTTAATGAGTTTATTTGTTGATGCATCCAATGCCGATACGATAAATGTAGAAACATCGTCCTTATGATACTTGTTCCAGTTAGACCATATTTCACTATTAAAACTGACATTTGTTCCCATCTTTGTTACTTGCCCCATTAGGTCTGAGTAAACAAATGCCGCTCCATCTAATCTAAGCCTATTTCCAAAAGTCATGGAGAAGTTGGACAAATCTGAATGGTCTATCCCCAATTCAAGGAGAACTGCTTCGACTACAGTACCATCTTTTAGTTCTGCGTTTACTACGCACCCCAATTCCAAATCGTCCGTAAATTGAGAATATTCGTCCAATGCTAAGAAGTTTATTGCACTAAGAGAGAACTCATATCTAGGTTGTGATATTTTTTCAAGAACATTAACGGCTTGGTCATATAAATCCTGAGATTGGTCTTGAATCTCCGCTGGGGTCATACTATCTAATTGGATTATATTTTCATTTTGGTAAGTGTTCTCATAGAAATATCTGGATAGTTCGGCATATTCGCTTTCCGTGAAATTATTTGTGAAGGAAAGCTCGTCATTTATTGACTCAAGATACGCTACTTGAGCGTCTATCAGTACTTGTTCCCCATTAATGTCGTCCGTTGTATCCGAAATATCGCTATTTATACTAGATATTTCCGCGAGTATTGCGGTAGTGCTTTGATTATTCTGCACCGCCGCCGCCAAGAGAGTTTCTTGTGCAGCTAAGTCTGCTTGAAGTGAAGCCAGTGTTGTTTCATAAGTTGACTTATTATCATAGTTCGTTCTTAGTGCAGACACTCCCGTCGCATAATCAGACTGTCTCAAATCAACCAAATCTTCCCAATCTGTAAGGGCAGAAATAAGGCTAGATGACATCCACCTAGATGTTTTGTAATATGAAAAGTCATAAATTATATTTGTTCCCAATGGATTTACGGAACGAATGGTTAACCCATTACCTCCATAAACATATAGAACTGTTGTCAACTCATCAGACTTCTCGGAAAATTTGGCATCTTTTATAAGGTTATCAAAACTAAGGAATATGTCTGTAGACGTTGTCGCATTGTCTACGGTTGTGGCCGATATTGTTTTATTTTCATAATCAAATGAAAACACACATTCAAAAGCCTCTTCTACATCTTCCATCAAGAATGAATATATGGTAGAACCAGAGACATCAAAGCTTCTATATTTGGTTGTTAGTTCTGTATCAATATCACCAACACTCCACGATGGAATATAAGCCAATATTTTATCTAAAAGCGTATCTTCTGGGTCTATTATGTCATAAAATTTTATTGATGTATAAGAAAACGTTAGCAATTTTTTATTTATCAGTTCCCCATCAATAGAGTAGCATTCGACATTCTTAATCGGGCTTGCTCCATCTAAATCCTCGTCAACCCCAGTTATAATATAGAAGTCCTTGTCATTAACCTGTATAAGGCGCTTATTTTCCAAGTATTCATATGGCTCAAGGGTGTTCTCTCCATTATCAATAGACTGTGGATAAGAGAAACTTATTTCTGATAGGGCGTTAAATCTTGGGGTCTGATAAACCCCAAGTGCGTTTTCTAGTGCATATAATTGTTCCCCACTTGGGTTGCATAATACAAGAATAGGAGGTTCAGGTCTTCCAAAAATGTCAAATTCTTGGTTCATAGATTATCCTCCTAGCTTTACGGCATTCTGGTGTGTGATTTTTAGTTGTGATATATCCCCATTTAATACTAAGTTGTTCATTCCAGATATAAGCTTTAAAAACTTTTTATTAAAGTTACTCATTCTCCTAAGTCCAGTGCTGGAAGAAATTATCCCCGTAGATGAGCCCACAGTAAGAACCTCTGAAGCGGAAAGACTTGTAAATTCCATGCTCAAACCACTAGATGAATAGGATGTGTTTTCTATAGATATATCGCCCCCAAAAGCTCCCATGGTTATCTCAAAAGACAAATTCGGCTGATTCGTTCCCACATAATCGCTTAGATTTAAGAAATTTAGTTCTTCATCAATCAGGGGTGGTGTATAAGAATAGGTATACTCTTTTGGGACTTGCCAACCATAGGGAGAGTCGCAAGTAAATGTAGCCTCAAACCCAATAATCCTATTGCCAACTTTTCTAGTATCGTATTGTGTGAATATCCCGTTGAAGTAGAAATCCCTCATATCTGGCTGAATTATCCATAGTTTTTTATATGTTTGTGAGCCAAACAAGTATCTTGAAGCAATTCTGGCGTCCTCTGCTGTTAGCTCTTCGGGAGACGATATGGATACATCGAATGACAATGGCGTATTGCTTTTCACATATAACAAGTAGGGCTTTACGACCCTCATTGTATCTTCTGTAATTAAGTCAACCCCCCCCGCCCCAGAAACGCCAACATCTCCACCGTCTGGCGATGTTATATACAAGTTAAACATTTCACTCGTGAAGTCTCCATATTGGAAACTTCTTCCTTGGAAAGCCATAAGCCTCCTTTCTTTAAGGGGGTGGGAATAACCCCACCCCCCATCTTATATACTATATCTCTTTGCATCTCTTATCTTACCCTTCGACATGAGGGTTTTATTTATTTCTCTCAAAACATCGTCGGTTATACTTTTTATCTTCGGGAGAGTTCTATCATCCACATTGCCCTCTATGTTTATTGGCATGGAAATTGTGACATCTCCGTCTCCTTCAAAGTTTTTTATGACATCTGGAGATATTCCAATCATTGATGGCAATGTTTTTGTTAAAAAGTTGTCCATCTGGTTTTCAGTTGCGACATATTCACCCTCCAAGAGTTTTGAAAATACCTCGTTAGATTTTAATCCGCCAGCAAAGCCTCCATCGTGGTGTTTCTCAACTATTCCACCATCATGATATTTCTTTCCAGACAACAAGAAGTCTTCTTTTTGTGCATACGCCTTGTCTAAAGAAAACACCCCCATCATCAAGTTCAGAGCTTGTTGAGCCTTTCTTGCAACCGTGTCGGCGGAATCTCCAGCCCTCATGAGTTCTATAATATATTCTTTAACTCTTCCCCGCTGTTCGTCTGTCGCATCACCAATTCCTTTTAAAGAATCTATAATCGACTGGGCAACGCTATCTTGTACCTGACCCACTTGTTGCCAAGTATCGGCGTACCCAGAAGCCGCGCCTCCGGCACTGGAAATTGCACCGGACTGCTCTCGAAGCTTATCTATCTGCTTATCTAACGCATCCATTTGCTTTTCCATACTTGCTTCGTATTCTCTCTGAAATTCTTCCAGAGCATCCACTTGAAGTTCGTATTTTCTGTCTGCGTTGTCTTCTGCTATTTCTTCTTCTAGCTTAGCAGCTTCTTCTTCTAATTTTAATCTCTTTGCCCTTGCCTCTTCACTATCATCTAGAGAAAGAAGGGTTATTTCAGCCTTAATATCGGACAGAGACTCATTCTTCTTCTTGATTTCATCCAGAAAATCAGCCTCTTCTTTTTGGAGTCTCAGGGCTTCTTTCTGTGCATCAATGTGGTCTTTCATTGCATCCACATTATCCTTGATTGCATCGCGCTTTCGCTCCAAGGATTTTATCTGTGAATCTATGCGCGCTTTCTCTGGGCTTGTTCCGCCACCAGAACCTCCGCCGCCCGAAGGAGCCTTAGGAAAGGTGGGAGTAACTGGGGCGTAGGGCGTTGCACCAGAGGCAAACCCAAATGCGCTAGAAAATGCAGCAGCGACCATCTGAGCTGTCTCTATGTCTTTTTGCCCTAGCTGTTGTATCAAGTTACTGAAAGATATGTACTGCTCGGTCATCGCTGTAGCCACATTTGCCGAAGACATCAGTGCTCTTCCTTCAACATCGTAAAGAGTTATCCCCAATGCTTCCGCTGCGCTAAATGCGGTTTCAGAAACCA
>Ga0196905_1000103_pt1 | contig 31024 bp, 27 predicted proteins | sample CB_VirMetaG_3_FD_169098 | JGI IMG/M metagenome (GOLD analysis project Ga0196905, IMG submission 169098) | Freshwater to marine saline gradient viral communities from Chesapeake Bay - CB_1508_1S Viral MetaG (v3) (version 3) | ecosystem: Environmental > Aquatic > Marine > Coastal | place: USA... | reverse complement strand
TCGCTGGTCACTTCTGGCTCGCTTCCTTTGGATACATTATGGGATGTATGCCCGACCTCATTGATAAGCCTAGACGTATGATCTTCAAAAAGAAAGAATGGTTCAGCTGTCACAACGGTCCAGGGCTTTTCCAATACAAAGGAAAGAAGCTAGGATACCCTGTGAAGTATCCACTCAATGACGTACAGACAGCTATCCTTAACTATGGTATGTCACTATTGTGGCTAGGTATTGCCATCTTGACATCATTATAGGTTTTGTATTATATTTGTATCTAGTTAATTAACTTAAATATTTAAACATTATGGCTGACAAGGCTAAACTTACGGAAGAGGAATTGAAGTCAATTCAGACTGCTGTATCTAACCTCACTCAAGCAAAGACTATTCTTGGCGAAGCTACTAACCAAGCTTTCAAAGCACAGCTTCAAGTAAACTCTATGGAAGAGGCAATGGCTTCTGCACAAAAAGAACTTGAAGACAAATACGGTTCTATCACTGTTGACCTAAACACAGGTGAATACGAGGAAGTCGTAGAAGAAGCTGAAGAGGTTAAGGAGTAACATTCTTAACACGCTTACACTCAGAGGGTTGCAGAAATGTAGCCCTCTTTTTTTATATCTTTGTGGCTATGAAAGCAAAGAAAGATTCACGTTTAGCACGAGCAGGAGTTAGCGGTTTTAACAAGCCTAAGCGTACTCCCAATCACCCTAAGAAGTCACACATCGTAGTGGCTAAGGTGGGCGACAAAATCAAGACCATACGCTTCGGAGAGCAAGGAGCAAGTACTGCTGGCAAACCTAAAGCTGGGGAGTCTGATCGTATGAAGAAGAAACGTGCATCGTTCAAGGCACGTCACTCTAAGAATATCGCCAAAGGTAAAATGTCCGCTGCGTACTGGGCAAACAAAGTGAAGTGGTAAAAATGAACGAAACTGATATCAAAGTAATGCTCTTAAACGCAAGCACGTTTATCGTAAGCTTCGCCCAAGTTGAGATGGCACTGAAGATTACGCTACTAGTAATCTCTATTGGATATACCGCACAACGCTGGTATTTTTTAAGAAAGAACAAAAATGAATGAACCGTGTAGCAAAAATATGTTTGGGCATTGCCGCCCTAATTATGCTCACGTTCTTTGCTGTACAGACCTGTATAGTATTTAGATTCTGCGAACCCACCTATTTTCTTGCTGAGTTTGGTTATGGCTGTGTATTAGCGTTTATGCCACCATTCTTCTATGTGGTATATAACTTCATAAGATCTACTAAAATAAAAGAAGAAAATATAGACCTACAGCTTAAAGCCATTGATAATTCTAACCTAGTTGTTATGATGGATATGGATGGTGTTATACGGTCTGTAAATAAAAACTTTTCTATCTCTACGGGATATTCTGAAAACGGTGCTCGGGGGATGAATCATAACAAGCTTGTGCCTAAAGACTATAGAGAAAGTATGGAGTACTCGTATTTCTGGCGTAGGCTTTCTAATGGCGAGACTATTAGCGGTGAGTTTGAGCGTGTTGGTAAAGACGGAAATCAAATATGGGTGTTCGGTCACTACACACCAGTAAAAGACAAAAACGGGAAATACACCAAGGTATTAAAGATAGCTACTGATATAACCTCGCAACACGAAGCTGAGGAACAGGTAAACCAGAAAAATTCCTACCTAGAACACGCTGCTAAAATATTGCGTCACGATATGCACTCGGGAATCAATACCTATATGCCTAGAGGACTTACATCGTTGAAGCGAAGAATAACAGATGAAGATGTAAAATCTTTAAAAATAGAAGCCCCACTAAAAATGCTAGAGGAGGGATTACGCCATACTCAAAAAGTGTATTTAGGTGTAAAAGAATTTACCAACCTCGTTAAAGAAGATGCACAGCTAGATAAAGAAGTGTGCAATCTCACAGAGATACTTACCGAATATCTAAAAGCCACATCGTATATAAAACAAGTGAAAATAGGTTTACTGCCGTCTATATCAGTTAATGAGCCTTTGTTCTGTACAGCTATTGACAACTTAATCCGCAACGGCTTAAAGTATAACGATAGCTCCACTAAATTTGTATCTATATATATGCAAGACAACAACCATCTCTGCGTTGAGGACAACGGACGTGGTATGAGTCAACAAGACTTTGTAGAATACTCTAAGCCATACACCCGTAAGAAAGGGCAAGACGAGCAGGGGAGTGGACTCGGTCTAAACATATGTCTCGCTATATTAAAAGAACACGGATTTTCTATCCGAGCAGATAAACAAGAACACGGAACTAAACTACTTATAAAGATTAAACAATGATAAACTCTATACTACTTATAGACGATGAAGACCTATTCCACTTGGTATTTGAAGATGCGTGTAGCATCTTAGATATAACACTGTCTCTAGAAGCGCTAGACTCTTCGGACGAGGCGGACAGAAAGTTTAAGGAATGGTTCCCTGATGACCCTAACGATGAGCGCCCAGAGTGTGTGTTTGTAGACCTTAACATCATAGGCTCTAGCTTTGACGGCATTGAGATGATCCGCAAGATTAACTTTGACTACGGCAACGGATGTGTGATTGGCATCATCTCCTCTTCTGATGACAACCAAGAGATTGATAAAGCGAAGAAGGCAGGCGCACAGTTTTGGATTATTAAGTCTGACGATATTGAACCTAGACTAGAGGAGTTCAAGAAGGACTACGAAGGATACAAGGATAAGACTGCTCCATTCAAGGTATATAGATGATAAGCTCTAAAGACACGGTAAGGGAGGCTATACTAAAAGCTAAGGCTAAGAAGGTTTACATAGAAGGAAACTTTGTAAAGCTGTTGGGCGAAACCACCGATGCTGATGTCAAGGCTTACATAGAAGAGTGCAAAATAAAAGATATAACAGCTAGAAAGAAACGCCTACAGATCACCAAGCAGGTCCAGAAGCAAAACAAAGAGCTTGAAGAAGCAGCTGTAATAAAAGAGGCGTTAGTGCTAGAATTGCAGAACTCCCTAGAGGAGACTAAGAAGCTGCGTGACGAAGCATTGGAAGACTTAGAGGTGATGCAGAAGCGCACACAGTTTGAACTTATCAGTACTATTGTGAAGGTCGCCCTGTGGGTAATCGTAGGGGTGGGTGTACTCACCACCTTGATGTACGGATGGGCAATAATGTCAGGTACAGACACACAAATCATAGGAAGTACGTGGTCTAATATGTTTGGTATACTGCTAACTAATGCGTTTAGTATTGTAGGTACTATTATGGGTGTAAAGTATGCGACAGATAAAGACTAAACATATAAAGGATAAAGTGGGCCTAGAGACTTACTACAGACTCATAGCACTTCCCTTTGACTCTAATGTTTCAAAGCCGTCACAGGTAACGTCTGTTGTATACTTTGATGCTGTTTCAATAGACATACAAAAAGTGATTATGTCTTTGCCGTTGGTAAAGTTTACAGGAAGGTTTGATTCTGGAGGCTTAGACAGGAGACAGCAGTTTTATATAATGACTACGTTAAAAGAGAATTTTATTGTAGACACTCAGGGTAGCAATTACGCTAGATACGTAGCCAAACTTTCAAATTTGCCAGACATAAGCCACAAAGACATAGAGAAAGTATTTGAATCTAATGATGACATAGCTATGCTGAGAAGAAGCGAACTGTTTGAAGTTAAGTATGAAGACGTATTATATAAGATAGAAATTGTAGAAGAAGGAGACGGAACCTTTGCTAGTGTGGAGTATGACGGCAACTATGTAATGGATTCCAAACTAGAATCTGAGATAATGGAGTACTTCAATAAGCATAGATAAAATCAGTAAATTTGTAACTCGTTTTTGTCTAACTTATAAATACTTACTGATGAGCGACAGCTTTGCAGATTTCGTCAACGAATTGGAAACAGCAGAACAACCAACCTGTTCAATGGAAAACCCTGAAGAATGTGAAGCCTGTGGCAGCTAAACTATGAGTACCGCTAAAAAATCAAATCCTGGTAAATGGAAGCGCATTGTTGCAGCTGTAAAGGCTGGATCAAAAGGCGGAAGACCTGGGCAGTGGTCAGCTCGTAAAGCACAGATTGCTGTAGCACGGTATAAGAAATCAGGAGGTGGTTATAAAGGAGCTAAGAAAGCATCCAACAGTCTAAGCAAATGGAGTAAGCAAAATTGGAGAACCTCAGACGGAAGTAAGTCAGAGGGTAAAAAGCGTTACTTACCAGATGCAGCTTGGAAAGCATTAAGCCCAGCGGAAAAAAGAGCTACCAACAGAGCTAAAGCAACAGGTAACAAAAAAGGAAAACAGTTCGTTAGGCAGCCTAAAAGTATTGCCAAAAAGGTAAGACGATTTAGAAAGTAGTCTAACTGACTGAACTACAAGGGGGTACAGAAATGTATCCCTTTTTTTGTTTAATTTTGTACAGAATTATAATTTATTTAAAATGAGTGACTTAAATAAAGACTTAGAAGCTTTGGTGGGTGATATGGGAATGTCTCTATCAGATGAAGCACCAAGCGCTGAAGAACAGCCTCAAGAGGAGACAACAGAGAATGTACAACCTGATGTACAAACAGAACCGACTCTAGAGCCTGTAGAAGAAACAACACAGCCTGAGGCCGCTGCAGAAGAGCCTCAAAGTTCTTTACAAGAAGAAGAGATTTCTGAGGAGGAAATGGAAGCTGCGATGCTGTCGTACCTAAGCGAAAGGCTAGGGCGAGAAGTTAGCAGTCTAGATGAAATCCAAGGAACTCAAGATACGTCTGTAGAAATTGATGAGCGTGTAGCTGCAATCAACGAATTCGTTAGACAGACAGGTCGTGATCCACAAGACTGGTTTACATACCAAGCTATGAACCCATCCGAAATGGATGATATTGGTGCGGTAAAAGCTCAGTTGCGTACTCAGTATGGTGACCTGTCAGATAGCGATTTAAATCTCCTACTTAATAATAAATACAAACTGGACGCAGAATTGTATGAGGAGAATGAAGTTCGTTTAGCGCAGATTCAACTCAAGATGGATGCAGACAAAGCTAGACAAGAGATTGAAACTTTGCGTTCTCAGTATGCAGCTCCTGTAAAACAGGAACAGCCTACAACCCAAGAAGAACCTGAAGGTATTGTCAATGATGAATGGTTAAACACTATGTCTGCCGAAGTCGATGCCCTAGATGGCATTGAGTTTCAGGTAGCAAAAGACAAAGCGTTTACTTTCGGACTTGAGGATAACTACAAGTCTCAACTCAAGTCTAAAAATGAGAACATTGAAGACTTTTTCTCTACATATGTGTCACGAGACGGTCAGTGGGACTTTGAAAAGTGGAATATGCACCAAGCTGTTTTAGATAATATTGAAACAATAGTCAAGACAGCTTATCAGCAAGGACTTGGAGAAGGACAGCGTAGTTTGGTTGATAAAGCTGCTAACGTACAGTATCAACAGCCTAACGAAACCGCAAACACTAGCCAAGGTCAAGGCCCAAGTTTAGAGGATCAAGTACGTCAAGCTCTCGGATTAAATGATAACGGACTTACGTTCAAGATTTAAAAAGATAAAAAATGGCTACATTAGGTAATGTAACGTATGGGTTGGCTGGTTCTAACCCTGCTGGCAACAACTTTGAGTTGCAAAAATTAGATGCAGCGAAATACATTTCGTTGTACGACTTGGTAAACAAACCAGACAACCGTGATGCTCTAATCAAGACTTACGGAAATCAAGGTATCACTGGCTTCTTGCAGTTGGTAGGCGCTACTAAAGCGGTTGCTACTAATGACGAAGTACAGTACTGGGAAGAAGAGCGCTTGCACAAGAAGCAAGCTGGTTCTATGGCTGCTATCACTGCTGCTGATGCAACTGTAGTATTGACTGCTGCTTCTGCTGCCGCTGTAATTGTACGTCTACAAGACGTAGTATTGGTAAACGGTTCTGAGCGTGCTTTGGTAACAGGCATCTCAAGTGCTGCTATCACTCTTACTGCACTAAGCTCTGACGGTTTCTCTGCTGCTTCGTTGAACGCTTCTGCTTCTGTACCTGTTATCGGTAACTTGTACGCACAAGGTTCTGACCAACCAGGAGAATTCATTGAAAGCGGTATCACTAAGCGCACGAATCCTTTTATGATTATGAAAGAGGTATACAGCGTGACTGGTTCTCAAGCTACCAACATTGGTTGGATTAACTTGGGTAACGGTGACTACCGCTGGTACTTGAAATCAGAAGGTGATACTCGTCAGCGCTTTATGGACAAGCGTGAAATGATGATGTTGTTAGGTGAGAAAGTAACTGCTTCTGGTATCACTAACATTGATGGTTCTGAAGGTTACTTCGCTGCTATCGAGGATCGTGGTATCGTTCAGTCTGGTCTAATCAACACTATCGCTGAGGTTGATGATATCGTTAAGGTATTTGATAAAGAAGGTGCTGCTTCTGAGTACGCTCTTTACGTAAACCGTGCGCAAGACTTGGCTATTGACGATATGTTGGCTGCTGGTCAGTTGGCTTCTGGTACTGCTGCAACTACTGTAGGTGCTGCTGCATTCGGTAGCTTCAACAACAGCCCAGAAACTGCATTGACTCTAGGTTTCCGTTCATTCGCTCGTGGTGGTTACACCTTCCACAAGCACGACTGGAAATTGTTGAACGACCCAACATTGTTGGCAGATTCAGACTTCTATGGTGTTGCTGTACCAATGGCTCAGGTTGCTGATGCTAAGACTGGTGAGAAAGCACCTGCTTTGGAGATGAACTACAAAGCTGCTAACGGATACTCTCGTGAAATGGAACACTGGATGATTGGTTCTGTTCTTGGTGCGTCTAACGCTACTAAGGATAACGTGGAATTCCACTACCGTTCTGAGTGTAACTTGATTACTCGTGCGGCTAACCGTCACATGTTGATCAAAGCATAAGCATAAGCTTATATAAGTGGAGGGGGTTCGCCCCCCTCCTTTTTACTTTTTAATTTTATTTAATACATACAAAAATGGCTACACAAGCTAATACCCAAAAAAAATCTACGGGTCGACCTTCTAATTCTGCCCCTAAAGCTTCACCTCAAGCAGCTCCTGTATCAACTGTTTCCACTTCTCAAACAAAAGTTAAGCGCAATCTTGTAGATGACGCTAAAAGAGACAAAGTATATACCATTACTAAAGGCGGTGGTATTTGGTACAAACTCAAGCAAAATAACATCACAATTTTTGATGAAGAGACAGGGCGAGTACGACAGCTTCGCTACTCTCCTAATGAGATGTCTGTATGGGCTGATGAGCAGTCTGAAAACATTATTCGTGAGCAGATTGTATTTATCAACAAAAATCTTCTTGTACAGTACACTAAACCTAATCTACAGAAATACCTAGATTTACATCCCGACAATGTCGCAAATGGTGGTAAGGTATTTAATCTAGTAGATACTGAGAAAAAAGCTACAGTAGAGTTGGACAAAGAGTTTATGACTTTGGATGCGGTAGGGATGGTCCGTGACAAATCTATTGACGAGCTTATTCCTGTGGCTATGTATCTAGGTATTGATACAAACCAAAAGAATATGGAAATCAAACGAGAGTTGTTGCAGGAGGCTAAATCTAATCCTAAACGATTCATTGAAATGTTTGACAATCCTGTCGTAAAGGTTAAAAGCACAATTATGAGTGCTGTTGACTTCCAGATTTTGCGTGCTGATAATGACGCATTGAAATGGTATGATAGTGGACGATTGATTGTCGCTACACCCGCAGGACAAGATACCATTGATATTGCTACTCGATTCTGTCTATCAGAAAAGGGAGCTATGGTTCTTGATGAGATTGAAACACAGCTTTCAAAAATCTAATGTAACTTATAAGTTACTGTATACGAGGGGGTTGCTAAAAAGCAGCCCCTTCTTTTTTGTATCTTTGCCTATAGAACAGAATTATTATGGCATCTGTAAACGAAGTTTATTCAGCATTAAAGAATCTGGCTAACAAAGACCAACGTGGATTCATTACACCCAAGGTGTTCAACACGTTTACAACCGTTGCTCAGAACAAGATATTCAATGACCTTTTCAATGAACTGACAAAGGCACAGACATTGCGTGGACGAAATGTAGATGCAAAAACGCACCATTCTTACACCAAGCGTCTAGAAGAAGACTTGTCGTACTTTTCTAAAGAGGATAGTATTAGCCAGGCTAACGGTGTATTTGCTAAACCAGACGACTTAGCACGCATTGTTTCTATGAAAACATCTGGAGCTTATGTATTTGGTACATCTACATCAACTCCTATTGACGTTTTGTATGACGAGTCTAAGATTGAGTATATTTTACAATCTGATTTATCAGCACCGTCATCAACTCATCCTGTGGCGATAGTATCAAATGATATTGAGGTATTTCCTACTACAGTAAAAAAGATTAAACTCAGATACTATAAGTACCCAGAAGGCCGTAATGTAAGCACGGGAGCTAGAACAGCTTTAGCACCACGATACAATGCCACTTCATTAGGGGCATCTAACGAAGTATTTGACCCTACCACATCTGTAGATTTTGAATTGCCTGACCATTATGTGCCTCAGTTGATACTAGAGATTGGTAAGATGATTGGCATTAATCTTCGTGACCAAGATGTATTTACATATACAAGTGGCGAAGCACAACAACAAAAGCAGTAATAGATGGCAAGAGATACAGTTTCAGTAGACCAAATAGTAAACGACTTCCTGCTTACAGCAGATGGCGATGACTATGTAAATAATGCAAACGGAGTTGTTATCCGTAACTATGCGCTGCGTGGTATCCGTGAGATGGGCTTTGATATGATGAAAAGAATCAAGTCCCTGAAGCTGTCTGTAAACACAGACAACGATACTGTTGAGCTTCCTGATGACTTTGTAGACTACGTAAAAATTGGTGTTGTTGGATCTGACGGATTGATTTATGTTTTTGCAGAAAACAAGAATCAGAATATGGCTATGAAGTATGTTCTTGATTCGGCTAGTAATCCTATTGATTCAGATAACGATGGCGTATATGATCGTGTAGATGCTAAAACAGAGGGGGTAGGACGTGCTTCTATTTCAGACTTTGAGAGCTACACATTCCGAAACTTTTTATACGAAGGGAACATTGGTCGGGCCTATGGTATTGGAGGCGGTAAATACTCTGGAGAGTTCCGTATTAATAATGAACAGAACCGCATTGAGCTATACTCAACTGCTGGTTACTCAGAAGTAATCATTGAATACATTGCTGATGAAGCGAGAAGCACTAATCCATCCGTACACGTTTACGCAGAGAACGCACTGCGCTCTTATATCTATTACAGACTTGTGGAGCGTAAAGCCAATGTGCCGATGGGTGAAAAAGCGAGAGCAAGACAAGAATACTACAATGAACGAAGACTAGCTAATTCTCGTCTCAAATCATTTACAAAAGAGGAAGCTCTCAAGACTATTAGAAAGAATTACAAGCAAAGCCCTAAAGGTTAATCTATGGCTATTGATAAACTCATACCTCAGTACCTAAATTCAGATACTGATCAGAAACTCGTAAAGTCTGTCGAGATGACGGACAACCTCAATATACGTGTATCTAACGATGATGAAGGCACAGAGGGGGTAATCAAAAATGTCAAGGGAACCGAAGTGGTGGGTGCAAAAACTGCATCTGATGCGTATCCAAGTGGAGACAATAGAGTAATTGGTGCTGTAGCAAATGAGAAGAACAAGGAGATTTTGTTTCTCTTGTGGAACAGTAATACAAATCACGGAATTTACAGACTAGATATGACTACTGGTAAATACCAGAAGTTGTACCAAGATAGTGTGCTGAACTTTAAAAAGTATAGCTACGCAAAATGTGATGTTGTAGTAAACGATAAAGACGAAACACTATTGTTCTTTACTGACGGGGAGAACCCACCTATGAAGGTGAATATTCAACGTCTTATTAGCGGAGACTACCCATCGAGCCTAACAACAGGCACAGATTACGAGAAGCTGTTGTCTTTAACGGTAGCTAAACAGCCTCCACTACAAGCGCCTACATACAACGTCAAGAACAATCCTAATGTTAATGGAGATAGTAGGATTAAATCCAATAACTATCAGTTCGCTTACAAATATGTATACAAGGACGGGGAGCATAGCGCTCTTTCCCCGTATTCATCGCTTACTATATCTAACGCTCAGTTAGTAGATGGATACAATACAGAGGCGCAAAAGAACTTTTTTAACCAGATTGATGTAAACGTAAGTACTTCTGTTGCTGACGTAGAAAAGATTCTTGTTTATGCTAGACGTGTAGGCGGACAGTTTTTTGAAATTGCAGAATTAGAAAACTCTTATGTATCTAGCACAAAGAAAGTAGAGTTTACTGATAACATTATAGGGACATACCTTTCTTTAGACGAACAGAACAAGGTATACGATAATGTACCCCAGGTTGCTAAATCTCAAGTAATTGCAGGCAACAGACTTATGTATGGATCGTACAAGGAGGGGTATGAAAATATAGATGTAGACGGTTTATTGGTCGCTAATTATCATGCACAGCCCACTATTTACGATTTAAATATAACTGTGAGTAACTATGGCGGAGACGGTAGCTATCGTGACTTTAGAATAGACTACACATCCCTGCCTTCAAGTGTATCTAAAGACTCTAAATTGATGCTCAATTTCTTCATAGACTTTGAGGATGTATTAATTGCAGGTGACACCACAGAGCATATCTCTCTAGGAGCTAATGAGCTAAATGTTATATATAAACATAAGACTGACGACACGGATAGAAAACTAAAGTCTTTTAGTGTTTCTTCTATTCGTGGTATAGGGGCTGTATCTAATATCCTACAGGCCATTTGGGGTACACTAACAGGAATTGGTGTAAGTTTTGATCCTGGTATCACAATGACCACGGAAGGGTTGCAGGTTAAAGAGCTTATAGATGTTCCTAGTGGGACAACAAAACAAGGCATTAGAGACCTAGTTGAATCTAGGTTAGAATCTAAAGAATATACTATTTTCTTAAACCCTTCAAACGGTGAAAGACGTTTCTCTACACTAAACACGGGTGGTTCTACGCCATTTAATATAGAGTCAGCTTCATTTAAGGGGTCAATGAGAGTTGAAATTGACAGATTGTCAAGTACGTCTAATATAGATACATATAGATTAAAAGGTAAATCAGCAGATCTTCAAATTTACGAGTTTACCGATAGCGCAGGGCGTGTAACAGAAATTGTGAGAACAAATAAAATCCGCCTAGATTCCACGAATGAGCGATTCTTTTTTGTAGATGCTACATTATTAGAGGGCTCTTGTAGTCTATTCACCAATATTGTTGGAGATCGTGCATTTAAATCAGGTGCTTCACACGAACTAGGTATCGTATATTACGATGACCGTGGTCGTGCTTCTGGCGTACAAGAACTCGGAGATGTTTACGTTAACCACTTGAATGACAGGTCAGAAGAAAATGATTTAGACGGCAAGGCATCGGTAGTTATGCGTATTAAGCATAACGCACCATCTTGGGCAAGACGTTGGATGCCTGTATATACGGGACAGGGGAATATAGACCTTAAATTCCAATACGGTGTCAAGGGAGCATTTATACCTACAAACAATATAGAAAGAAGCACTGTTTTCTCTAGTGAGGAAAACATATACATTTCATTGAACAGCCTATTTAATAAAGACGGTAGCTACACTAAGTCTTCTAATGCTCTTATTGATTACAAGTTTGAGGAGGGTGATAAGCTAAGAATTATTAAATACGGCAACAATGAAAGAACCACTCAAGAGTTTAAGGTTGTTGATTTTGTCACTCTCACCACAGATGATGCCACAAACCCTATTTTAGAAAAGATTACAGAGAATGCCTCTGATGCTACTACTGGAGATTTCTTAGTAATCAAAGACAATCCTGATGCAACAAGTTTTAATTATGATGCTGTTGCTAAAAACACTAGTAAATGGTTTCAAAACTGTATTGTTGAAGTATACAGAGATTTAAAAGATAAAGAAGAAGATGTATACTACGAGATAGGAAAATCGTACTCTATTAATTCAGGCGTTCATTCAGACGATCGTACAACAACAACCCCTACAATTGATATTACTAAAAGAACTGGAACCATTGAGTTCAACAGTACAGACATCATATTTAAGGGTGATATTTTATCTGGTACAAATATTGACTTGACTGTACTTAATGTATACGAAGAGGACGGTGTGTATTATGCATACGCTGAAAACAATGCTGCCGTTGCACCGCCTTCTGGTAGTTCTTCTGTTACTGTAACAAATCCAGATTCTGTAATACAGATTAGTCAAGGAGATGTGTACTTCAGAGTTAGAAATTGCGTAGTGTCTACTAGTCAGATTAACACATTGACATTCACTAACCTTGCAAGCCAAAACTCAAGAACAGAATTTATAGAGGATTATTCAGTAAGCGATTTCTTTAAATCTAAGAGATCTTCTATCGGTAGACCGTTCGCATATATACCTGAGGCGAGAACGATGCACAGAAAGGCTGCAATTACGTATTCTGACGCATATTTGATTGATTCAGATAGAATGAACCTCAGCTCATTTAATTTATCACTCGCTAACTGGATAGATTTAGACATCACAAATGGATCCGTAGAGGCGATGGTTAACAGAAACGAGGCCCTTACGGTTATCCAACAAAACAAAGCATCTCAGATTCCAATAGGAAGAAACTTAGTTGAGTATGCAGGTGGGGGGTCTAACCTAGCTGTATCTAAGAATGTATTAGGTAATCCTTCATACTATGCAGGAGAATTTGGTACATCTAATCCTGAGTCTGTTGTACACAGATTCGGGGTTGTTTATTATGTAGATGCTAAGGCAGGTAAGGTTATTAGGCTTTCAGCTGATGGGATTACTCCAATTAGTGAGAAAGGAATGGACAGCTTCTTTGAAGATAAGTTTAAAACCCTTTTGTCGTCTACAGAAAAGATTCGTGTAGTAGGCGGGTTTGATCCAGATAATGATGAATACTTAGTTACCGTAGAGCCAGTATATAACTCTCGATTAACCATTGGTTCTGACATTGTAGATATTCCTGTAGATGCAAATGCAGAATTTACCATACAGGGAATTACATACACATCTCAGACAGTCCTTTGGAATGTGTGGGGTAATGTTTGGAATACTTTCTGTGGCGATTGGGACGATGTGAGCAACGGTGTAGTATTTGTAGACTCCGTCTTTACTCCTCAGAGTATTTTGGTTGATTCTAGCTATCTTGGTAATACATCAACTATAAATGTTTTAGTTACAGATTCAACATATAGTTTTAGTGCTATTGGACAGCTTAATCTTTCTAACGGACAGTTAACTTTACCAGCCACTACTTGTGCTGGAGACAGTATTACTATCGGAGAAGCAACAACAGCAGAAGAAGGATTTACCATTGCATATAAGCATAAAGATGGTGTATGGGGCAGCAAATACAGCTTCAAGCCAACATCATATGTAAACATTAACAATGAGCTTTATAGCTTCTATGATGCCGCTACAGGTATAATGTGGAAGCATAATGTTAACGAGACTAGAAATAACTTCTACGGAACGCAGTACGATTCTATGTTTGAGGTGGTTTCTAATTACAGCCCATCTATGATTAAAGTATATGAGGCTTTAGGAATAGAAGGAAATGGTACTTGGTCGGGAGTATTAAACACATCAGAACAAAATACTACAATCGGCACTACCGATTTTGATACTAGAGAAGGCCATAGATACGCTATGATTCCTAGAGATACTTTGATTTCTGCTGGACATCAAATATATTTAGGGAAGGTTGACTCTGTGTCTAACGATACTGTTGTGTTTACCACCCCAGTAAACAGGCTGCCTTTTGTAGTAGGAGATATTTTAAAGACAGCATCGGGGTCTACCCTAACAGGAACGGGTATGGAAATTAGTACATTGACGGATAGAAAAACAATTCAGTGTACTACCGCAATATCTAATATTATAGCGGGAGACAACATCTTTGTTGAGCATACATCTAGAATTGATGGTGATCCGATGAGAGACGTATTCCTAAAAATTAAACTTACTAGTTCAGATACTTCTGCATTTGAAGTACACGCTGTGTCTGTAAGCTATGACAGGTCTAGGCTACACAACGATAGAGTGAACTAAAATCAGTAAATTTGCAAATATGAAGGCAAAAAAAGAAATTGTAAAATATGCAGCTGGTGGAGCAGCTGCCGCAGCAGGGGCTGGAGCTGCTGGAGCTGGAGGCTCTGCTTTAGGCAGTCTAGCCGCTATAGGCGGTGGTATTCAGGCTGGTCTTGGGGTAGGTCAAACCATTTATGGTATATACTCCGCCCAAAAAGCTAAACGTGAATTTGAACGTGCCAAAGCCGCTGCGCCTTCATTAGAAACCCCAGGGCAATTTTACGAGAATTACAGAAATGCATATGATGCTGAACTAGCACGTATGGAAACTGATGCCATTCAGTCTAACTTAGCTACCTCTGTGCAAGCGCTGCAAGGCGCAGGTGGTCGTGCGCTAGTTGGCGGACTTACTGCGGCAACTCGTCAGGCTCAAGAATCACAAAACAGAATGCTTGCTCAGGAAAGAGCTATGCGTGCGCAAGCGGGTCAACAACTTGCAATTGCTGAAGAGCGTGCTATCGGAAGAAAAGAAGCTCGTAGCCAACAAGAATTAGCTTATGCGAATCAAGCATACCAGGCTGCTGTAGGAAACATTGCTGCTGGCGTTGGTTCCGCTGCCGAAGGCTTGATGTATATGAGTCAAGGCGATAAAAAACAGAAAGACGGTAACGGTTTACTGAGCAAGGCTAAACAAAAAGTAGGAGAAAAAATATCTAATGTCAGAGAAGGTATAGGAGAAAAAATATCTGATATTAAAACGGACAGAAAAGTTAATCGCTTTGGAGAATTTGTAAGTGAGTCTAGACAAATGATTGCTGACGAAGAAAGACCAAATGCTTTTAAAACTCCAGAGTTAAATATGCCAAGTCTTACACCTACGTTTATGCAAAATAAACCATTAGGATTTGGTGAGAAGAAATTAACTAGTGTAGAAGCAAAATCACTAGGGTCTATTGATTTAACCTCTAACATTGCGGGACCAGCGCTACAACCTATAAATATGCCTACCCCTGTTGAAACTAGATATGAACCTATGGGCAGCCCTGTTCCTAAATCATATAGAGAAGATCAAGCTATTCAAGAATTGCAGGGTGCTGTTCAAGCATATGCACCATTCAAAGGATTCCAGTGGTACAATATGGGGGGTATGATGACCAATGGCGCTTATAATCACAATACAAATCCTATTGACTTAGTACAAGACGGTCAAAAAGTAGGAGAAGCTACAGGTGGTGAGTACATCGTAAACCCTATGCAAGCCGCAGCTATTGCTAAAGAAAGCTCTTATGCACGCAAGCTGTTTAAGAGATTTGAAAAAAACGCTAAAAAGAACAAATAATGTCATCACCGTTAAATCAACAAGTATTTCAAATTCCCAAGTTAGGTCAGCTTGGTATGCAGTTAGATGAGCGTGCAGAGCAAAAACGTGCAGCTCGTGCAGCCGCTGTAGACAAACAGATTCAAGCTACAGGTGCTGATAAAGCATACAATGAAACCATCAACGGTCTAGTCGGTGATTGGAAAGGTGTTGTAGATGACCAATACGACATTTTTAGAGAGTCTGCTATTCAATATGAGATGACTCAAAGTGAGTCTGATCGGGCAAAAATGCAGCAACAAGCAGGTATTTTAAATTACCTTTTGGAGTCTGGAGACACTATTCTCTCTACCGCAGGCGAAAATGTCGCTAAAGCAAAAGCGGAGAACTTTGAAGGTTATAGCTTCACGGGAGAAGAGGTTGGTAAAGGATATAAAAACTTTGTTTATCAAAAAATCCCACACAAGAAAACCCCTAACGGAGTAGTTATTCAGTATGGAGATACTTGGGTTCCTGCTCAAAACTCTTTTCATTTTTCTTCTGAACTAACAGATCAAAATACATTTATTATACCTAAAGCTATTAAGACGGGTGAATTTGCCAATACAGTTAAGTTCGTTGATAAATGGGATGGGATTATCAAGAACTCTGCTAGTGAAGCTGAAGCTGTGTCTAGAGTTTTTAAGGAGTTTGATTTAGCTCTAAAGAATGAGGCTTTTGTTCAAGATGTACATATTAATTATGGCATCAATGCACGAAGCATTGGGAGCTATGATAAATTTAGCGATGCCGATTACAGAGAAATAATGTCATCTATGGATGATGAGGAAATCAATCAGCAGGCTGTTGACTATTATAAGGAGGGCATCAGACAAGATATTGCTGCAAGATTCTTTAAGCCTAAAGAGACCGATGCGGACAAAGGCATTAAGTCTACATACGATGTCCGTGTTATCCCAGGTGAGGCTGTTACTGCCGACAGAGTTCAGCTAAAGGGCCAGGCTCCATCTACGGAAACTGGAGAAGATAGATTGTCATCTATTACATTTGACCTATATACAGGATTCCCAAGTGGAGTGTCTACAGCGTATAGAGCAGAACCGAAAGAATTGCCAGGAGGAGCCAATGTTGCTAAGATTGTAGGTATGGGTATTGTTGATGGCGTACCATATTCTGAAAAGGAAACTTACGCTGTTAGAGATATTAGTGGAGAAGTAATGGCTAGTCTAGAAGGTCTTGATCCTAAAGAGATTATAATAGAGCCTATGACTAGAGCAGAATTCACACGATTGAAAGGGGACGCAAGAACAGCAATTATAACTCGATTTAAAGAGCAAGGGTTTGACCTAGAGGATTGGTTATCAGGAAAATCCGTATCTTCGCAAGAAGAATCAGCCACCACAAAAGGTATGTCAGATGAAGAATACAGTAGTATTATTCAGCGTGCCCAAGCAGGTGGATAAAATAGGTCTAAATGTCTGATGATAAACTAAAAGCTTTACTTGCTGAAGCTAAGTCAAAGGGTGCTAACGAAGAGCAGTTAGTTGGTATTGCCCAGACTTATTTTTCTTCTAAAAAAAAAGACTCTACGGAATTACCATCCACTGGAGAGGTAGAGACTACGCCTTCACCTTCCACTATCCAGCCTCCTGGTTGGCTCGGGGTTGGTGGCGCTCCACTAAGAAAGTATGAGGTTAAGAAGCAGTCTATGACTGCTGATGAAAAGAAGGAGATGTGGTCTTCCCTTGGCTGGGAGGAGCAGGACTTTGATATGCTTGAAAGAGCATCTAGAGGAGCAAAGAGAGAGCAAGACACACAGATTGCAGAGCAACTAGGCATTGATGTTGATGCCCCTGATAACATTGAAAGTCTCAATGCCGACCTCAGAAAGGCCCAACAAGTCATCGCCACCTATCAGGACCAAATAACAAGAGGCGTGAATCTTGGAGGTGTATACAGCACTCCTGAGGAACTTACAGAAGAACAGAAACAACGTTTTGCTCAAGATGCTATTAATCAGGCAGCTGAGGCCTTGGGGCTTGACCCTCAAGGTCTTGATATTGACGATTTATCTGATCGTATCAATGAGCAAAAAAATATCACCGAGAGTATTCTTTTTGACCGTACTGTAGACCGTGCTGCTTGGAAAGAGCTTACAGAAACACCATCATTTAAATACTTTGATGGTCTCGCAGATAAAGACTTTACTTACACTAGAACGGCTACTTCAGACTTCGTATATAATTTAGCGAACAGGGCAGTCGTAATGGCTGCTGATGTAATCGGTAAACCAGAGGTTGCTGAGGAGTACGAACAGAAAATCAAGGAGCGTGGGGTTAGAGCCAATATGGAGTTAGGCATTGATTTAGATGACTCTAGAGGCGCATATGAGACATTTAAAGACGGTGATATTGCCCTTGGCTTTAAGAAGCTAACTATGATGGCCGCACAGTCTTGGTTGCCAATGGCTTCTGCTATTGTAAACCCTGCCTCGGCTGTGGCTATCGCTGGTACCTCAGGGACATTAGGGACATACGAGGCATATAGAGATAGAGGCGATCTCACGGAAGAGCAGAAGTTTGTATTATCATTTGGGTCGGGTATCGCTGAGGGCTACATCACTCAGTTAGGTATGGGTAACGTTAGACGTGCTAGAGCCGCTATGGGGGTAGCTGATGATATTGGCCGTGCATCTATGTCTCAAAAGAGAGCTGCGTATCAGAAGGCTATTGATTATTTGAAGCCATATACTGATGAGGTCACTAATGTGTTAAACAAGCCTGCAGTACGAGGCACGATGACCTTTGCCCGAGACTTGGGGGAAGAACAGTTAGAAGAATTAAGTATTGCTGCTGTACAACAAGGGCTAGCATACGCTGTTGCGAATGATGAGTTTGATCCATATGAATTTGCAGATACATTCTTGACTACATTACTAATCTCATCGCCAACCGCAGCGGTAACAGGCGCTAGAGATTACTCAATATACAGCACTATCAACGCAATGCCTACAAAAGAGAAGCTAGGTAAGTTTGAGGAGCTAAAGAAAGATTACGCTTTAATAAAAGAGTCTCTAAAGAAAGACGAGCTAAGTAAGAGAGAAAAGAATATTCTCAAGAACGAGCTGTTGGACATCAAGAAAGAGATGAACAATATGAAGGCCGAGGCTGTAGCTGTTTTTGAGAGCTTGAATGAAGAGGACAAGCAAAAATTGCTTAATACTCACAATCAAATCAAGAAGATGTCTAAAGTAGCTAAGGAAACAGATTCGGAATCTGTGCGTGCTGCCGCTAAACGTCTTATAAATCTAAACCTAGAGGAAAAAAACAGAATAGAACAAGGTCTTCCATTTGTAGAGCGTGCTGCAGAACCTGAGATGCCTACGCCTAGACAGCGCCCTGTTGCTATGCCTACAGTAGCGGAGCCTGTAATAGAGGAAGCACCTGAAGGTACAGAGCCAATCGTAGATCAAGCGACTAATATATTTGCTCGTGGGGAAGTAACTTTAGAAGAACCTCAGAAAGAATCTATAAGCAAGATTGCTACAGCTCTAAAAAACATTGCCCCAGGTATTATTTTTGAATTACACTCTAGCAGAGATACATACAATCAGACATATGATGGTGCAGAGCGCTCTAAGGGTCACTACAATCCTAATACAAATAAAATACACATCTTAGTAGATAAAGACAATCCATTAAATGTTGATGGATGGCTTCTACTAAAACACGAGGCTATTCACCCAGTATTGGATGCATTGCTAGCTACGGATGTTAATTACGCTAATAACCTAGAGTCAAGCATTAAAAGCTTGATGAATAAATATGCTGCTAATACTCCTGAGCAAAAACGAGTATTGGACCACGCCAATAGATATAAGGGCCGTGACGATGAAAGTCTAGAGCTTCTTACAGAGTTTCTAGCTGTGTTCTCGCAACCCGATGTTATCATAAAACTTCAGAAACAAGAAGGCTTCTTAGAACGCATCAAAGAAATCTTACAATCTATTCTTAGAAGATTAGGCATTGACGCTACCGTTCCTGAAAAAGAAGAGCAGCTACGTAGTCTCTTGAACGATGTGTCTGAGGCGTTCTACTCAGGCAGACAGTTCGGCAAAATAGAGGAAGAGCGTACATCTGAAAACAGAATACGTGAGTCTATTGATAGAATCCAAGACGGTAAAGACCCATATGCTAATGCAGCACGCCCTAAGCGTGGGTCTGAGACTGTTGCTTTTGAGCTTGCGGAATCAGGATCAAACTTCTTGATTGCTGAAGACTTTGAGCATTCTCTTGAGCTTAGACGAATGGGCTATGTTGAAAAAACACAGCTTCCTGACGGTAGTATATTACTGTCAGCACCCGTGGTATATGAAAAGCCAGAGATTGATGGTATCTTTAGTGTACACTCTAAATCTTTTATCAAAGAAAAAGATATTCAGGACAAAAAACAAAAGGCTGTTGCAAAGACATTGAACGCTTTAGCAGAGCAAATGGACCTACCTATAGCATTCATCAATCGTCCTGACCTCAACTTTAATGCTTCGCTCACATATCCTGATGGTCGTAATGATTTAGATAAAGCTACTATGGTAGTCAACCTGCATTACGCTAACGCAAGAACTGGTGCTTCGCCATTCTCATTTGCTATTGTGGATGCGATTAGAAAGCAAAAGCCAAAGGTTATTGGTGATTTAATCAAGTCACTAGAGAACGAGCTAGGAGCTTCTTTTGTATCGCCTGATATCCGTGCTACATACAATTCTTACAAGGAGTCTTCTAGAGAATGGAGAGATTTAAGTGATGCTGAGGTTCAGTTCTATGCACTTTCAATGTCTATTCAAGAAACCATCGACAGAGTCTTGAACAAAGCTGTTCATATTCGTATGCAATCTGGAGCTATCAATTTCCTGACAGGCATTCAAAAGCAATTTGCTGAGGTGCTAAATGAGGAGATGAAAAAGCAAACAGGAGAACGAGGGGTATTTAGCAAGCTCGGACTAGAAGATGATTTTATAGACCTATTAGATAAAGTATTCGTTAAGAAAAGAGTCAAAGCTGACTTCTCTCTAACTCCTGATCAGAAAAAAATATCAACCAATATTTTAGAGAACCTAAAGAAATATCTTTCTGGACCTAGAAACAAGATTGATAAAATCAGAAGAGTGGCTAACGATGTTCAAGAGATGCAAGCCGCACCTGGGATAGCGCTACTAGACGTGCTGCAAGACATTGCTGACTCAGGTACATTTGGAGTATCAGACGAGAATATAGAGAAACTCTTTAATGAAATTATATCAAGAAATAGATATCAGAAATTCTTGAATCTAAGTCGTATAATGGATAAAGAAATCGCAGATGCCATCTACGATTTTATGATTACATACGGAGTTAATTACGACAGAATCAACCTTAAATATAATGAAGTGTACTCTCAATTTACTGAGTGGGCAGCAGAAGGTTTTAGCCAAGAATTTCTTAATAAATTATCTGAGGACAATAAGTCTCTACTTAACATAGTAAGAAAGTACTACGAAAGTCTACCTAGAAGCCAAGCTGACTACCTAGTAAATAAATTTGCAGGCAAGATTGATGCATCAGCTTTTGAAGCTGATTTATACGGTAAGGAATTAGTCCTCGGTGCTTTTAACCTAGATCTTACTCATATCGGAGAGATAGCGGGTATGCCATACGATATGCTAAAACAATCTGTGGTTTACGGTGAAAGTGGATTTGATCTTTTGATGCAGGGCGTTGAGGCTATAAGTATTTATCAACAAGAGATAGAAGACATCATTGTACAAGCTGCTCAAAGAGCTGAGGCTATTGAAAGTGTATCTTCCGAAAAATTAGATAAAGCCAAAAGTATCAGCGAAGTAATCCGAGCTTTTGAAAGAAAGGGACTACAAGAAGATTTAGAGGCTCTAATAAATAAAGGAACCTTAGATAAGCAGTTTCCATTTGAACATACTGATGAGAATGGAAATGTGAAAGAAGAATTTATCGTTATCGGTATCAAGTATGAAAAAACAGGACCAGATACATTTGGTCTTATGGTAGACTTTGATAACACAATCAACGAAAAAGAATACAGGGATAATAAAATCAATGATTCAGCACTGTCTACCAAGACATTGACCACTGTATTTAGATATACTAAAGATGTAGCTGAGTTGCTTGGTATTGAAGGAATTATGTTTAACCCTGTTGCTATCAGTAAAGATGTATTGAACGAAGAGGGGTATGCAGAAAACTTAAAATATGCCGCTAAAGGTAGGGATACTAGATGGTATCGCAGGGCATTATATAATAGACTAGGTATTATAGGAGGTCTAATAGCAAGACCAAATACAGCTGTGGCATTCTACGATCCAGAATACAATGAAGACTTCTACTATATCACAGAATCAACATATGTATTAGGGGAGGCTTCAGCTAGAAGTGAAGATTTATTTAATGACTTAGCATTTGGTGTAGACAGACAAGGTCTAACAAAAATTGCATCTAAATCCACAACAGACTTTATTGGATTACTAAGCGAAGACTTGCAGTCTGATAAATCCAACACACAGGCTATAGCTATTGATAAAACCAATCCAGATTGGAAGGTAAATCTAGCTCTAACAATCGCTGAAGTTAACAGACAATCTAGTGTTTTCTCTGATGCTGACGAGATGCTAAATGTAGACTTACAGACTATGCGCTTTGAATCCAATAGAAGCCGTATATCACCTACTGCTATTCGGGAGTCTCTACTGGATCCAGAGCAGGGCCGTGAAGCAGCAGACGCTGTTGATGGTATGTTCCAGAGTTCAGAGGAAATGATTAAGGAGCAAGGGAAGAAGAAGTTCAGTCTCAGAAAGCTATTTGGTATGGAGGGGCGTGAGGCCTTTATTGACCCTCAAGCAAAGCTTCGCAAGGCAGTGGAAAAGGGATTTGGTGATTATATGCGATCACTAATCAGAAACCAAGCAGGTGCTACAGCATATGCAGATAGAGAGTTCGTTAGATTAAAGAAAGAAATCTTTGGAGGACTATCTTCTACAGAAGAAATCTTACTAGATAAGATTATATTCCTTGAGCGTGTTATTCAAATAGACAGCAATTGGGATGCCCGCTTGCGTGAAAACAAACGAAAGCTTGCTGTAGTAGAATCTGAGTTAGAACAATTAAAGGAGAAAGAAAAGAGTGAAGAGGTAGACTCTCAGATTGAAGCTAAGGAGCGAATCAAGAAATACCTGCAGGGGCAAGTAAATAAGTACAGCACTAGACCTAAACACCCTACTTCTGGCAATATCGCTATGAATCTAGAGAATGCCCAGGCTGCTATCGCTCATTACAAGCGAACTATTGGCGAGGAGACATATGCTAAGTTAAAGGAGCGTGAGACTAAATACTTTGATGCCTACAAGATGATTCTAGATGAGTCATATAAAGCAGGTATCATAAACAAAGAAACTAGAGACAGATTCATAACTCAGAACTATTCTCCACGTTTGTTCTTGAGCAAGATGTTTGGGGATACAGACGATATCATGTGGGAAGGTACAAACCTTTCTAAAGACCAGATTCAGTCCATTAAGGATGGATCAGATACAGAGATATTTACTGATGCTCAGTATATGTTGAGCTTGAGTATACGTAGTTTAAGGAACAAAGAAGCAAAAAACAACTTCCTTTCTAGTCTAGGTAAAGAACTTGGGAACAAGGATCTTAGCTGGATTAAACAAGCTAATTACAAGAAAGATAGCGAAGGAAACTTTATTGAAGACGACTTTGGCGGGAGAATACTTGAAAATCCTTCTGAGGGATTCAAGCACGTTATGTATCGTGAAAATGGTGCGCTACGTGCCTTCCAAGTGTCTAACGATTACTATGATGTTATCAGCGGCAAGGACAGTAGAAGATTATTCAATCCAGCTACAAGAAGATTGCTCGCTAAGGCAAGTGGTACTAAGTTAGTGAAGCTGTTTGCTACAGGTATTAAGCCTGTGTTTTCTATTACGGCTACGATGCGTTACTTCCAAGAAGTCACTAGGGGTCGAGGAGTGTATGATGCATATTACGTGTTACCATTTATGCAGCTCGTTGCAATCACAGATTTCGTTAAGGGTACAGGAGCAGCGGTATTGGATTCTGAAGTTGTTGAGGAGTACTTCAAGTATGGTGGAGGTATGAGCTTTATGACCTTACAGGGTAAGCCAGATCAGCTGTACAAGAGAAAAAACTCTAGAATGACTCGCCTTATGGGTAAATACAGTCCTGTAAAAGGGGCCATCAATGTGTTGGCATACGCAGGGGAGAAAGCTGAATTAGGAGCGAGGATAGCCATCTATCAACGCACGCTAAAGAATCTTCAGAAGAGCCGTCCAGAACTCACTGAAGACCAAATGAAAAGCCTTGCTGTAGAGGAGGCTAGAATGATTGCCGACTTCTCGCAAGGGGGTTATATATCAAAAGATTTAGATGCTCTTAAACCTTACTTAAATGCTTCTATTCAAGGTACTGTTGGTACGGTAGACTATATCAGAAGAAACCCTAAGATGTTTACTAATAAACTTATACAGTCAATGTTGGTAAACACAGCCATAACGTATTTACTAAAATCATTAATTGGAGATGATGAATATGAAAAAATTCCTCCATATGAGAAAATCAGATATAATCATATTCCATTATACAAAAACAAGGATGGTAAGTGGGTAACCAAGAGAATACCGAAGGCTCATCAGTTTATGTTTGTAGATATTCAGGCAACTTTAGCTGGAGAATACTTTTATTCCATCACTCACGAGGATGCCAAGGAGTTTAATTTAGAAATGCTAAAAAAAGACCCTGCATATGGATACTATCTTGGTAGTGATGGTGAAGCGTACCTAGAATCACTGATTTCTTCATTACCCGCAGGAGACTTTATTCCTACAAGCTTGAAATTAAGTGATTTTGTTGGAGAAGTATTCTCTAACGTGCCTGTAATTGGCGCTTATGACGTTTATGAAAATAACTTCAACAGGTTCAAACAGCAAAAAGTATCATACGATTATGATCGTGTACATCCTTATATGGAGGGATTCAAGGATGGAAAAACAAGAGATGTATACAGATTCATTTCAGATGCGTCATTTAAATATCTGCCTCCAGCAAAAACAATATCAGCTCCACGTTTGCAAGCAGCAGCTGAAAAACTTATCACAAACGAATCAAATACTGTGGTTGGACTTGCATACAACATATTGGACTACATCATTACTACATCTGATGAGGCAGCTGCTATATCCCCAGAGAAACGCTTCAAGAAGTTTGATTATGATTTTGGACTAAAGCGAACCTTTATATATACAATTCCAGATAGAAAATATGATTTCAATCAAGAAAAAATCATGGATGCTATTGACAAAAGCGAACGTGGAAAGATGAAAGAAATCACGACCAACTTGAGAATACTTTTGTCTAAAGGAGACTACGAGTTTGGTCAGACTGTACCACAAGAGATAATGAATTATATCAAGTCTCTAGAGCCTTTAGATCAGAAGTTCGCTGGCGCATACACCGCTAATGCATTGAAAGGATACGAGGTAGACCCTATATTTATTGAGGTGAGATATTCAGCAAATGGAACAGCTGCAGCCAATAAATTGAAACTCAGATATGGATTCAACAGTTGGAACGACCTACCGAAAGATATGCAACAGGAAATCTCTGCAGGGCTTACAAAAGCAGGATACAGAATGGACCTTGAATTTAAAGCTGCAATCAAGTAAACAAAAACCCTATATATGAAAAACTTCGTAGAAATTTTCAAAGAAGATAACTCGTACAACGAGAAGACGGTAATTGGCTTTATGTCATTTGCTGTAATGGTATTGGTGATGATAGCAGATGTGATCACTGGAGCTTTTGGTAGTGACTTGCCAATCAATGAGTTTACTTATAACAGTTTTGTTATAGTGACTCTTGGGAGTTTTGGCATTGCGGGACTAGAGAAGTTTGCTAACAAATGACGAGAGGAATGGAATTAGAGGTGTTGAGATTTAGCAGCCAAAAGGATTCAACCAATGGATTATTATTTGACGTTACAGGAGGAAAGAGAAGGTTTCTATGCTATACGCTTGAAGACGAACATAGAGAGGATAAAGTCGCAGGGGAGACAAGAATCCCTTCTGGAACATATCGGGTTACTCTCCGGACGACTGGAGGATTTCACGGAAGATATTTAAAGAAGTATGGGGAGATGCACAAAGGAATGTTATGGGTACGTGATGTGCCTGGCTTTGAGTATATCCTTATTCATACTGGTAATACTGACGAACACACTGCTGGGTGTCTCATTGTTGGTGACAGTCAACAAACGAATTTTGGCGACAGCGATGGTTTCATTGGCTCGTCTGGCAATGCATATAAAAGAATTTACCCGCCAATTGCTGAAGCTTTGGAAAAAGGGGAATCGGTAAGTATCTCGTATAGAAATTTTGATTCAGTAAGATGAAATGGCTGGTAAAGTTAATTCTGTTAAGCTCATTAATGAGTTGCAGCGCTCAATGGCACTTGAAGAAAGCGGTGCAGAAAGACCCATTAATTCTGGTAAAAGACACGCTGGTTGTGACGGACACGGTTGTCAGCCCACCTGTGGCTATCACGGATACTGTGATTATGAAGCAACACGATACTATTACTCTAGTCAAGGACAGACTGAAGGTGGAGATCGTAAAGGTGAACGACACGATTACTATAAACGCAGAATGCGCCTCGGATACGATCGTAACGACTATTAAAGTACCCTATGAAAAAATTGTATATGTTAAAGAAAAAACTCTCTGGCAGAAGATACAGGGATTAGTTTTGCTGTTTGGCGTAGTAGCCCTCGGATTAAAACTAACCTTTAAGTATCTGTTCAATGACTAAGAAAAAAGAGAAATCTCATACTAACGCAAAACGTCAGTATTGTGAGGTTGAACCAAAAGAATGTGACGGCAAATGTTGTTACGCAAAAAAGGGGGGTAAATAACCCCCCTTTCTGATGGAAACCAAAACCAAGTCCGCTCGTCTTTCCGAGCTGTGAAGACAAATATATATGTAATTACTTTTTTAACAAAGTGAAGCTGCATTTTTCTTTAGGCACTAGATAAAACTCATCAAGCCCTTTCCTAGATTTTTTAGACAATGTTTTAAGCTGTCTTTGTTCCTCTTTATATATATCTGAGGAATGGCACGAAAGCACGCAGCTAGTTTCATAGCACACAATACAATAATAGAATCCTTCATCGTGTCTTTTGTGATACTTTTTCTTTCTACCTAAAAAAGAAACGGTACTAAACTTGAAGTCATCTACAGAACTAAATGGGTATCCACGCTTTACCTCAGCCTCAAATAGGAACGTCTTTCCGTTTTTGATGGCTGTGATATCTACATCGTAATCTTCAGTATCTTTCTCTACAATTGTATAGCCCTTCTCTTTTAGATATTGAGCTACTTTATCAATCCCCCATTGGTTGGATCGATTGTATTCGTTCTCCGAAAAGATACCTCCCTCAAACTTATTCTTCATTGTACTCTTCTGAGGCTGATTGAATCAAGTCTAATTCCTGTCGTATTTTCGCTAGGAAACTTTGTCTGATAGATTTGATTTCTTCTGGGCTTATTTTGGGATCACCCTCATGGGTATGCACAGCCTCATACAATTCATCTAGCAGCTTGTGTGCATTGATGCAAGACAGATTGTAAAGAGATGATAGTTTGTCAAAATTCATCGCTCGTTTAGGTATTTAATGATTTCGTCTACTTGACTTTTGTTCTTTGGTATGAATAAATCGTGATCACCCATACCTGAGTTCATTAGAAACACCATAAACAGCTTCCACCGTAGCGGAAATGAATCGTTTGCCCTTACAAAGCCTTTTGTTTCTATGAACACCTTTTCCTTGGGCAAGTAGAAATCTGGCTTGTATTTAATTGGCAGAATTTTTTTTCCTGTAGCGTCTACCAGGTCTTTTTTCTTCGGGACTGATTTAAAATAAGCGGATGGGTATGTAAACCCATCCACTAAAGTAAACTGTGGTTCGTACTCAAACTTATGACCCGAACCTTTGAGTGAGTCCCCACAGTATTTCTCTAACCCGTTTTTGTATTTGCCGTATGATTTCTTCTTTGCCACATACCTAATTTAACGATAAAAAGCAAGAAAAATATCATTTAATTCCTTAGTTATTAACACCTAAAAGGCAGTGTTGGGATCGACAATCTGTATCTGTTCTGGCTTATTATCTAATATGCTGTTAAACAGTGGATAACCACGGTAGTCAACAAAACCAGTCTTCTGAAGATTAAATTTAAAACGGATTGGGTCGTCTACACCGCTAGGTTCTCCCCCTGTTTCTGTCTCACGAATCTTTCTAACGTGAAACTCTACCGTCCTGCGATCCAACGGGTCTTGTGCCTGGACTTTTCTATGAAACGTCAAAAAATCATCACTGCGGTTCACGAATTTACCGCCTCCTTCAGTGTCTTCAGCATAAGGAGCTGTGGGTAGTCCATCTACACCTTTTCTACGCTGTGCTTCAGTTACTGCGTGCATGTTAAGCCAAACGCCTATGTCGTGGTTGTTGGTGAATGTCAAGAACTCACTAGCAGCCTCGTAATGGTACTCGTGAGTGGAAAGTCCCGATCGTTCACTCATGTCAATTCGTAGAGAGTTGTACGGATCGATAAAGAATCCGCCATATCCACCCTTATTCAACAGCTTCTCACCAAAGATTATCAAGTCATAGTAACTGTAGACTTGTTTGTTAGAAATCAGCGTAAAGTGTTCATTTACCCACTCATATGCTAATTTTCTTTGGTGATAGCTCATATCTTTTATCTGCGTATCACAGGCAAAGCTCATAATCTTCATCTTAATAGATGCGGTTCTGTTTTCTGAGCTGTATATAATCCACTTCCAACCGTGTCTGATAGCCGCATTTACCGCAAGATATAGTGCGAAGGTTGTCTTACCTACGTTGCTGTGGCCATTGATGATAGTGAAGTTTTGTTTGTATCGCCAATGCTTGTCTAGTAATTCAGATCCTGTATCTAAACCGAGTTGGATTTTACCATCTGCATAATCATTTATCCATCTGAAATCCTCATCGTCAGAAGAAACAAATGACATATCACCATCATTGATTAGGATGTCTCTTTTAATCTTCTGCTCCTGGTCTATGACCTCGTGAATAGGCATAGTTTTACCCTTCTCAATGCCATCTATAATAGTTGCTTCGGGGTGGTAGTGATCATCGTATGGGCGCTTACTAAATTCACGCAGAAGTACTCTCTTTACTTCCTCTTCCTCCATTTTGCCTGCAGAGATATAGCCTCCGCACAAAACTGCAGCCTTGAGCAATGTGGGGTGTCTCTCTCCGTCTACAGCTCTACGAACCATACGAGCAGCTAAATTTAGCTTCATATAATCTGTGAAGACGTAGTCGGGATTCACCTCAATCTTTGTCGCTTCGTGATTGGTAATAAAAGAGCCAAATACAGAGGCATCCATATTGACCACCAGCTCTGGATCGTAAGACTCAAAACAGGCACGAGACAGATTCTTACCTGTGCTGTCTATCTCTAGTCCGTACTGACTATCAAGGTATTTTTCTAATGCACGGAAATGGTCCTCGTGTCTTTCAGCATTGCTGATTCTGACTAGAGCCTTTACTCCATTTCCAGAAGGAGATATCCAACAAGAGAATACATAATCATCGGTAGCCAGGGCTCGTTTGACTGAATTTACATCTACATTATCTATGTCTATGACGATAAATCCCGAGTGATCAAAGATAGCATCGTCATATCTTGAAGAGAACGTACCAGAAAAAAGCACTACAGGTAGTTTCTTCTTTAGGCCTTTGTCTCCTGTCTCTCTGAGTTGATTGACAGTATCTGAAGAATTACCTCTCTTTATATTCTTTAGCGCATCGCCTAAGCTGATGTATTCTGGATTGTCTTTGTCGTAAATAGATTGAAAACAGGTGACTTGGATTTCGTTCGGGTTCATTTTATTTTATTTAAGTGGTGGTTTGGTGATATCCATTGTGATGGAATCCTTCCACCTCTAGGATTGTCTCCTGCCAATCTCTGAGGTGTAGGTTCTCATCCTCCTCCTCATCTTGTATTGCAATTTTAAGAAGAATTAAATAACCAATCAAATCTTTTACGTTGTCTTCTCCGTATCCTTGGAATCCCTGGGTCTTGATACGCATAAGCTTATCATCAATACGACTAGCAAGATTATCAATGGCATTGCCTTTAGCAAAAATTCCTGCTGGTTCAAGAGCTGAGTCACCATAGCTTTCATTCTTTTCAATTAACAATTCAATTACTTCCGTACCTACCGCTCGGATCTTATCCTTAGTTGTTAGGTTGAGCGGAAATCTTTTTACTCCCATTTTTTCAATTCTTTTTTAAGTTCTTTTACGTACAGATATTCTCTTCTGACTACGTAAATTGATATAACGCTTACAAGTATTAAACTAATCATTCTCTATTCCGTTTTCGTCTTTGTCTCTGTTGCAGAGTGCTATGATATCTCTATCCATTTTATTAAATCTAAATCACACAAGTAAAACTCTTGCGTATAGTTTTCATACCTACTATCTGTTCTTTTTACCGTAGTCCAAGAGCCGCTTGTATCTCCCTTTACTACAGCCATATGAGTTCTGCTCTTGTTAAAAATCAGATAGGCATAGGGCTTTGGTGTTGCGTGATCGTAGGCTTTCTTTGCACACACCATAAAATCTTTGAATGGCCAATCTTCCCTGGAGGTAAATTCAGCCGACAGATTCTTTACTTCTATTCGGTACTTCTCTCCGTTCCTGTAGATGAACATATCACCATCATCTACGAAGTTCATATAGTTACTATACGAATCACACTTCCTTAGACCACCAATACGTACATCCAATCCCTTCTCGTAAAAGTACAAGGCTGCTGTGAATACAGCTGCTGTGCTAGCGTCTAAATGGCTGAGGAATTTTGTTAGATTATTACTCATCTCTCTTCTTCATTTACTTTACCCTCATCTCCACACATAAGGTCAATGCAAATAAAAGATGAGAAGAATAAGAAGTCAAAGTGTACGTCTAATTCAAAATGCCTCTGCACTCTTCCTGTGTCAAGATTATCAATGCACCCATCTCCCCACTGAAAAAATAAAGATGGTAGTAAATGGATGCTACTGCCTACCCACCACCTAACATATTTTTCTCCTATTGCTATTTTCATCTCTCGTTTCTTTTCATCCATTGCCCATAAGAACTATCTGGATGTATTTCACTTTCTCTCTGCTTGTCTAAATGCTTTTGAATAGCAATTATTTCTTCTTTACTAAATACTGGTATCCACTTTTCTTCTTTCATAAGCAAATTTATTTGCGGTGAGGAGTGCAACGACTCATCTCTCTTTAGTGTTAAAGTATTCTACAATTAATTCAATCGCCATTCCTAAATCTTTAGGCTCTGCCATCTCTAAAGTATCATCACCTCTGCGCCACTTGTTGTGATTCTCAAGTATTGTTACTGCTT
>Ga0196905_1000101_pt1 | contig 32120 bp, 40 predicted proteins | sample CB_VirMetaG_3_FD_169098 | JGI IMG/M metagenome (GOLD analysis project Ga0196905, IMG submission 169098) | Freshwater to marine saline gradient viral communities from Chesapeake Bay - CB_1508_1S Viral MetaG (v3) (version 3) | ecosystem: Environmental > Aquatic > Marine > Coastal | place: USA... | reverse complement strand
AAGAACCAAGAGTACAAGACGGAGCAGGAGTGTTTATCCGCTGCATACTGGCTGTATTTCCGTAGTTTCGACAGCACGAAAGCTGCAATCATGTTCAACCAAATGTTAGGTTATGGACAGAAATAAACTTGAGTATATGAAAAGACTTGTCAATGCCATCAACGACGAGTCACTTGACAACATCAGACTTTATGCTTACGTTTGTGACTACGAAGCCAAGATCGAACTCGGCTGGCCCAACCCAAACCAATAATGACAAAAACAAAAATCACCCTAGATGACGGACAAGTCATCACTATTGCAGAAACATACAAGGTCAATGGCCTGAGCGTCAAGACCCTCGAAGACGCAGTAGAAATGCATCTCAAAAACCTAGAATCACAGAACTGATGTTTAGATTTATCAATCAGGTACTCCTCTCTCGGCCTAGTCGAGGGTGGAGTACTAACGACAGTGACCCAAGAAACCATCACGATGTGCTCTGGCATTACGAAGACCTGTACAAGAATGGATTCAAGGATGAGCTTGGCAAGTATGATTACGAGTCAGCAAGAAAAGCTGGTTTGAATCATTTCTACGATATGTATCTACCAGTCACCGAAGAAGAAATCATCAAAGGCAAGGAAGTGGCGTATGGGTTGATCGAGGAAGACGATTGGAATGAAGAGTTATGCGAGTTTGACTTCAAGAAACAAACGCTACACGATCCACAGCCCGGCACTCCTGATAAGATATTCGTATATAAGTCTTGGGACTGCCCTGACATGGTAACTGCTCGTGTTAGGTTTAAGTTCAGTATGGGTACTTACGACCTCATTGAATCAATATACTTAAATGATGAAGAAAGACCAGCATTACAAGAAGCTCAAAATCGAGCCCGTGGACTACATACTTGCTAACGACATACCTTTTTGCGAAGGTAACGTGATCAAGTACGTCACTCGATGGCGCGACAAAGGAGGACTGGATGATTTGAGGAAGGCGAAAGTTTACATTGACAAAATCATAGCCAACCATGACACCGAAAATAACGGAAGCCCAGTACCAAACGATCAAGAGTCGTTGTTCTGCGCAGAGGTACTTTATCAACGACTTCCTAAAAGAAAAGGGTCATCTTCTTCCACCTGACAAGTTCAAGAACTGGGCTGAACTCGCTGAGATCCTAGGCGATGCCTCACGCGCCCTGTACGAGCTTTACGAGCTCCGGAACGAAGCTATGATCTTAGCACACGAGATGAGGTTAGAGAACGCCAAACTACAAGACAGACTCTTGGGGGTGCTCTCTTCTCCTGACGTGTAGCATGAATCCAGAAGACGACGATCAAGAATTTGACATCGAGTGGGTAGCCAGTATCCGCTATCCCCGCATTGACGATGAGGTATTTACTCGTGATGTATTCGTTGACAGCGACTACGAGCACCAGTACCTACTTCGAGAACGAGCAATCAACTTACTTCATCAATTCAAGGAATATGAAAGAATCAGAAAAGAAGAGGTTCAGGGAACTGACGGATAAATACGGCCTGAATGTCAAGGACGACTTTTGGTTTAGTCCTCAAGGCTGGGCTATCATCTCAAGAAGAGGTATCGAGAAGATACAAACGAAGATGGGTTTAAGGGTGTCATATTACATCGAGCCCTTGTTAACAAACATCCAAGAGTCGCACGTCTGCGTCAAGGCGATCGCTAGCAATCAAGAATCCAACATCTACATCGAAACTTATGGCGAATCTAACCCAATTAACACCAAAGGAGGGGCCAAAGGATACCCCGTGGCAATGGCTGAAAAACGGGCTCTTTCGAGAGCTGTTCTCAAAGCATCGGAGCTCTACCAACTCGAAGTCATGGGTGAGGACGAAGCCTCTGGTTCAGAGCAGCGTATACCCAACCGACCCACCGAAGGACTTCAACGAATGGCAAGCTCACCTGCTCAAAGAGCGAAATAAGCTGTTCTATCCATCAAGAGTGGAAAAGTAATCTACGACCACTAACGCCCATCGTTTATATTAGCCACATGATGAAAGACATTTTTCCCTCATCTATGTCAGGCAGTATCTGCCTTGACAAGATAGACAAGAAGTACATCTTTGAGTACAACGGCAAACGCTATGTGAACTTGAGGTTTAAGTTCACTCCCGACAACAACTATGGTAACGACTACATGATTACCCAAGACGTTGACAAGGAAACACGAGCGCAGTGTAAGCAAACTGGTCAATGGCCTGAGACACCTATTTTAGGCAATTGCAAGGCATGGAGCGGAGAACGCGCTCAAGCTACCCATCAAGGTACGCCACCCTCACCCGTAGCATCTGCGTCTAATGACGAAGGACTGCCGTTCTAAGGTCGTCAACACGATAAACATTGCCATGCGATCTCTTGAGGTGGGCTACGAAACCATCATTGGAGAGGACTACATGGATGACTTAGCTTGTGCTTACACGCTCGATCACTTGCGTAGCATGCGCGATGCTATCTCACCTCCCTTTATAGCTCAAGACATCAATGGCGATATTGTTATAAGCGACCCATCGAGCGATTATGAGGATCAACTCGAAAACTTCCAAGAGTTGGTGGCTCTGCTTATGGACCGCGTAAGTTTCATCGAAAGAAAATTGAATCAAAATGAAAGATCCTCTAAATAGCTCACAACGTAGCTGGAGTCTTGAATACACAACAGTCATGGTCATCACCATTCTGTTTGCAGCAAGGAAAATCTTTATCTCGCCTGACATGTCGTGGCTGGAAGTCGTATCTCCTGTCATTGGATATTACTTCTTATTGTTTGTGTTGGCACTGATTAAAACTGCCGTCGACAGTACCGCTGAATATCTCAACAAACGAAACAGCGACAAGCAGGATAAATGAACGAAGTCATTGCGAAGATCCAGTCCTTACCGGATGACGTTCGCAATCGACTCGTAGGGGAATACAAGATAGCGGTCAAGGCTATGCCATCGTCTGTAGCGACCGTTATCAATTGGGCAGCCAATAGCGTAGGAACACCGCTTCGTATTATAGGTCAAGTGGTACACGCTTGGTGCGGAACTCATTATGAGAGCACTAGGATGTACGATATTACCGAAGCTACACTCCACGTTCTTGGTTGCCCTATTTCCCTCTCAGTAGATCCCGACTTCATCAGACAGGTGGAGAAGAGCCTTAACTCTTGCGTAGACCGCTACGGGACCAACATTGTTGAAAACCCACGCGGCCTAAACTTCCAAGACGGCACACTCTTCATTACACGAGAGGATATATCCTTTCAAGAAGGACACACACCGGATGTCGTTTTCACTTACTGCCTTCCCTTTAGGTATCACGGCGAACGACAAGAAAGTAAAGTATGGTCTAAGTTCATCACTCAGATCATACCTGACGAGGAGATGAGGCGTTATACCCTCACTAGCTTCATTAATGCTATTGCTGGAGACCCTATGAATGCGCAACGTATGCTTTTGCTTATGGGCGTAGGGGCCAGCGGTAAGTCCACACTCATCGACGCAGTAGTCAATGCGATAGGAAAAAAGAACGCCTGTCGCGTCGACGATCTACGCAACCTCACGAAAGACGAATCTCGCTATAGGATAGATCTTGCCAACCACATACTATGTATTTGCGGTGATGCTTCAGGCAACCTTGGCAACAAGGACGTACTCAAGCAAATCGTGTCTAAGGAGGAGATCAGTGGTAGACGGCTTTATAAGGAAGTTGAATACTTTGTTCCTAGGGCTTCACTGCTCGTGGCCTCTAACGAGATAGGTTTTACCCACGCTCTTGGCGACAGTGGCATCAGTCGACGCATTGACATCATACAGTTTAAGAATCCTGTATCGGAACAAGACCGCGACCCTTTTATAGGAGAGAAGCTGGCTTACGACAACGAGCAGCGAGAGATGATTATGGACATGCTTGACTGCTTGATCGATATGCAACAGAAATACGGCAAGATGGTGCGTCCTGACAAGCTATCTCAAGTTCTTGACGACATGCGCTTCGACGGTGACAGCTTCCTAAGCTTCATAGGCAGTTCAGGTTTGGATATAGCCAGCGAGATTAAAAGTGGGAAAAATAATAGTCAAGAGTGGATACATCAGTCATCATTGTTTTCAGCATACAATTATTATTGCGGCATGAACGGAAATCAAACAGGTTCTATGCGTACTTTAAAAGGTAAATGCGAAACTCACGGAGTCATCCGAGAGGGCGCGGGCAAGCGTCAACACAAGATGCTGTTTGATGTTGTGGACGAGAAAGCATACAGGAATGCATTTTACGCAATTACACCCCTAAAATGAACAGTCTTAAGAAACTGAGAGAAACAGAGTTCTTAACCGAGATCGATATTGAGATGCTGGTAGCAGATATCATCGACGAGGAACATGTCACCTCACCCTCGACATGTAAAAACAGACATCTCATTGCTTGGTTTCTTCGATATCATCATTACTTGCCTTTCTCACTTATCTCAAAAGTGTTGGAATACAAGGGGGGTTCTTCTGCTGCCGAAGCCGTTTTTACCCTGCAAGATTCTATACAGGGAACGCCTGTCAGTATGCACCCCATCTACTGCGACCTCATCGATCACTACAAGCATGTGGCTGATGAGTACTATGGAACTAAAAATAACGTGTTTTTAGACCGTGGTGTAGACTTCAGGTTAAAAGAGGCTTTGCTTTGTGGAGCAAGCTACTACTGCAATCATGTAGACAAGCATAACAAAGTCAGTTGGTACGACCACACCCCTCGAAACAGCACGTTGTTCAATTTGGCTAACATCCTCTTCTTTATAGAACATGGAGACCCCATCCATGAGGATTCATTAAACTACATCCTAGACAACTATGAAATCAAATCAGGAAGTGAATATTGTTGATCGAGTACTCACTCTGTTTGCTTCTGGACATAGCAAGTCAGAGATTGGTAAATTGATCATCGATGAGTTTGGTCTTGAGATCACAAGCAATGCTGCTAGAAAGCGTGTAGAAAGGATCATCAAAAAAGAACATCCCGGCATGTCTGCCAAGGCATACGAGGTGGGTCTTCCTCCCGGACAAGTCAAAGGTTATTGGTACAAAGACAAAAACTACAGCATTCATGTAGCTGTACCTAAAGAGGAATCTTTGACTCTGGAGGAGGTAGCTAATAAACTCAAGGACTCTATTACTGGCTGGCAACCTAAATACAATTTCAGTGAATTTAAAACTCCAGAAAACGATCAGGATGCTCATCTTCTTATCATCGACCCTGCTGATGTTCATATTGGGAAGTTGGCAGTTGCGGATGAGACGGGTGATGACTATGATTCGGAGACGGCGGTCGCTAGATTAGTGAGCGGTGTCATCAGTATTTGCAAAAGCGCGTTGCCGTTTAACATCGATCAGATCGTTTTAGTGGGAGGCAATGACATCCTGCACGTTGATGGGCCGTCTAATGCCACTAGTCGTGGTACGCGACAAGACGTAAGCGGTATGTGGTGGCAAAGTTTTAATGATGCTAAGAATGCGTATGTAAGGATTATTGAATACCTTGCTTGCGTTGCCCCAGTTCATTTCATCTATAACCCATCCAATCATGACTACGCCAACGGCTACTTACTATCGCAAGTTGTGGAGGCTTGGTTCCGTGGAGTTGATGGTGTCACGTTCGACACATCGATTTCTCATCGGAAATATTACAGGTATCATAACAACCTTATCGGAACTACACATGGAGATGGGGCGAAAATGGACATGCTCCCTTTGCTTGCGGCTAATGAGGCGAAAGAAGCTTGGGCATCGTGCTCAAATCGATACATCTACACGCATCACATTCACCACAAAGTAGCCAAGGATTATCCCGGAGTAACGATAGAATCCATACGCTCACCCAGCGGTGCTGATTCTTGGCACCACAAAATGGGATATCAACACGCACCAAAGGCTATTGAAGGTTTTGTGCATCACAAGCAAAACGGACAGGTCTTCCGCATCACACACAACTTCTCATGATAGAAACAACACTCAACCTTCTTAGCGACATCAATTACGCCTCGGTGTCTCTCGTTGCACTACTCACAGCAATCCATATCAAGTAATGTCACACAAAAGATCATACCTCAGTTACTCTTCCCTTAAAGCTTTTGAAAAGAGCCCTAACCATTACATCCAGTATGTAACTAGGGAAACCAAAGCACCTTCCGCTGCTATGGTATTCGGCAGTGCAGCACACAAGTGGATCTTGGAACGATCTTCTTTTGATGACAAATACTTTGTTGCGCCAAAAGTCGATAAAAGAACAGAGAACGGTAAAAAGCTAGCCAAGGAGATACAGGATTCCGGCAAAGAGTATATCAGCGACGATGACTTCTTGCGTATTTCAAAAATGGCTAGCATCATAAATCAGAACGAGTGGGCTAAAAAACTCGTTTACGACATGGCTGAGGGTTACGAGGTTGAGATCAAAGGTGACATCAATGGATACCCATTTAAGGGCTATGCTGACATCGTTGGCCCCAGCTACGTTGCGGATCTAAAAACCTCATCCGATATTGATCCCAAATCTTTCTCTCGTGATGCAGAGAAACTAGGCTACCATCTACAGGCAGCCATCTATTCTACGATCACGCAGAAGGAATTTTATTGGATTGCTATTGATTCTAATGAGCCACACAACTGCGTGGTGTATTGGCAAAAGCCAGAGGACTACGAAGCTTCTTTAGCCTATCTTCACCACCTAATTGATAAGTTCAAGCTGTGGGACGGTGAGTTTGATGCTAGTCCTTATGGATCAGAAATTATTGAGCTGAGTTTATCGCCATGGAGTGCGATTAAAAAGTTCAGCGACTCTTTATGAATTAGTTGGTTTGTTGTATGTTTGTGCTTTGGGTTGAGTGACAGGTTTGGCCGTCTAAAATCGTTTGGGTTTATTGGTGTCCCTTCATTGACGATGTCCTTGAGTAGTTTTTTTAAGGTTTTACTGCTCTAAAAGACGGCCTTTATACTCTAGTAGCTCAGTAGGATAGAGCAACGCACTTCTAATGCGTAGGTCTCAGGTTCGAATCCTGACTGGAGTACGAATAGAGAAAGTCTCTATTTATTTAATCCCTTTTTTATAAGCGGGTTAGTTTTCAGTTTAAAGCCCGCCCACAACGGTGGGGGGCTTTTTAACACTTATCCTAATGGCAAAGCAAAAAGAAGTAATAAAGAGGGAAAAGGTAGACATATCGCGTCCCGGAGTGCATTCTAAATGCAAAACATCCAACCATAAACAATCTAAGCTATATCGTAAAAAGTACAAAGGACAAGGTAGGTAGCTATGAAGATACTAGTTTCAACTCGTGTAGTATTCCTCACCAAACGGTATGCAGTTAAGATACCTATTGATCGCAGAGGATGGTTGCAGGGCATCAATGAGCGGAAGTTGTGGTGCAAATATCAATCGCCCAGCCTAGTACCTGTGGTTTGGGGGTTTGGCGGTATAGTATGCCAAAAACGAGCAAGCAAGGCATCGCGGTATCGATCACTACCAGTTGATGCAATTAAGCGCGAGATACCAGAGTTGAATGTCAAATACTGCGATTTGTACAACAAAGAAAACTGGGCCATGTACAATGGTAGATTGGTTTTGATTGATTACGGAATAACAGAGCGAGTATCCAAAATGTACTAAAATGAAAGCAGACTTAGAAAAAGCACAACACAGCTTCATCAAGCTACTCATCTGCATGCAAGCAGGACTAGAGTTGATCGATGAGCTAGAAGGCACTACCTTGTACCGTCACGAAGTAAAAGCCACTTTGAACCAGACCAACAAGGTCTTGACTAAAAGAATAAACACGGCCTACAAGTTCATTGACGACATGGAAAAGGAAGAGACCTTTCAGTCTATCGATCGGGCCATCCACAACATCGTGGACACATCAGTACACGATTTGTTTCAAAAGGGATATAAGCCAATATCATGAACATGGACACGTTAGTGAAGCTCACAATAGACTGGGCTCAAAAAAGAAACTTGATTCACCGCGATAACGCTAACAGGCAAATGCTAAAGGTGATGGAGGAGGTAGGTGAGCTAGCTGCGGCTCTTGCTAAAGGGAAGGAAATAGAAACGGTCGATGCTATTGGCGATAGTTTTGTGACTCTTATTATCTTAGCTGCACAGTTGGGTTATGATCCTGAGTTGTGTTTAGAAGCAGCATATAACGAGATCGCCAACAGGAAAGGTAAAACAGTTAACGGAGTATTTTTAAAAAACGATGATTACGAGAGAAGATGACTACCCCTTGGTAGCAGATGATTTTGAAAACTGCATAATCGGTGTAGCTTGTAATACAGGCACTAGAGCGGTAGTGTATAGCATCCAGCGCATGGTGAGGCTCATCATGGACCGTGATGACTTGACATATGAGGAGGCCAGCGATTACCTGTCATACAACACTCTCGGCACATGGGCTGGAGAAGGAACGCCCATTTATGTGTTTGAGGTAGAAGATGATGACGAGGCTTTTGATATGATCACTGACATGTACGGCGATCCAGAAGAAAAAGGGGAGGAGGAATAAACCCCGCTCCCCTTACGCCACACCAATCACCACACACATCGTTAGTTTTTCCTAAGCTCGTCAATATAGTTCTGTATCTCCTCCTTGGGAGTTTTGAGCTGGAATGAAAGGTCGGCTGCGAATTGTCTTTTGGCTATGCCGTTTTGATAAACTACTATTACTGGCACACAGGTTACGCTCTCAATGATCCTTGGGTTTTGGTCTTCTAAGTTGCCATATAGGTATTCACATCCACTTAGCGAAGCCAAGTCTTCTCTCGTGTTGTTTGTGTTCCATTTAGCGTTGATTTGAAACACCACGATATCTTGAGCTCCACATATAGAGCATAAAGCTATAGCTAGTATGGCAAATGCGTGTCTCATTTTCTTTCCGCGCTTAACTCATACAACCTAGATTCAATCAGATCGAGTTTCTTCCCGTTTTCTTCCACCTTCTTCTGAGTATTCATAATGGTTTCTCTTACGAGCTTGTCCTTTAGATCGTACTCAGTCCTTGACACTACTGGTTCAGGTAGTTTTTTGGCTTCTTCGATGTCAGCTTGTAGAGCAAACCACATGCTGGACATAGAAATAATAAAAAACACAACAGCCACTACTGCCTTTAAATTCAGCGTCACCTCCGTATTCTCCCCTAGTTGCATTTGCTATCAGTTTAGTATAATATAACCTAAACGGTCCGCTCTTTCAACCCTTCTTTGTCTTCTCTATTGTGCGTCCAGCAAAGTACGCACCGAAGGAAGTGAGCATAAGAACTTGCAACAAATCGACGTAGCTATCCTTCACATTAAAAGGCCAATTTTCTAGGCTATCAAACACCATGGTAAGGCAAAACATTGCCATCAGGGTGATGAGCGTGATCGGGCGAATGAGCTTAGCTAGTTTCACATCGGATCCCATGTCGGCCTTCCATCGCTCCGTTACGTTGTTCTGATAAGCAATCTCAGCCTCCACCCGTGCCTTGGCTTCTTCTGGTGATACATTAGGTTCTTTGTCGAGCAGGTTCTTCACCACTCCCAATGCGCCTTGATCTGGCAACAGTTCGCCCACCGTCTCCAATACATTCGGTGCTTTCTCCTTCAGCCACTGACCGAGTCGCGTGTCTTTAATCTTAGTTTCCTTTTCCATTATTTACTTCTTTCCACCACGATCTAACATCAAAAGAGGGGCATGCTTTGTTTACGTTCGGGAAGTCTCTATGCCCAAGTACTTCAACGTGCTCACCATATACTATTAGCAGGATAGACACAAGCATCTCTAGTGAGCTTTTCTGAGCTTGTGTTCTGGTATCACACGGCTTCATGTCTTCATCGATACCTCCAGCATAACAGATACCAATAGAATTAGCATTGTGATGCTTTACATGAGCACCAGCAATCTCTAAAGGTCTACCGGGCTCTATGGTTCCGTCTAGCTTCACAAAAAAATGATACCCCACGTCCTGCCATCCCCTGTCCTTCATATGCCATCTACGGACGGTATTCACGTCAATATCACTTGTGGGTTTAGTGGCCGAACAATGGATAACGATTTGATCTATATTTCTCATAATGATATATTCAGATTAGAATATTTGACGTTTTTATTGTTCTATAACCGTTGTGTCTTCATTCCAGTCATTGTAATTTTCCTCTAAAAAAGAAACAATATCGGCCTCACTATATCCTCCTTCCACTTCTGTTTTGTACTCTATGACAGCCTTAAGACCATCTAAACTAATTCTAGTTGTCTCTATACTATCATCAGACAACAAGTTATAATCAATAGTTTCTAGTTCAGAAGCGTCAACTATTTTATACTTTTTATAGTCCATGATAAGATTTGTCAGCGTTGTAATTTTGACTTATTTCAGATGCGCTTAATGGTCTTTCATAAACCCTGAACGTACTCATGTAAAACCTACCTGATTCTTGACTTGAATTGTAGCCTCCGATATAGCAAGTTCCACCAATCCATGAATCAGGTTGCCAGCCACTTGATTGATCTGTAATCAATGAATTATTAAAATATGTCTTTATTTTATTTACAGACGGGTCGTATGTAGTTACGATCTGATACCATGAGTTTGTTGATAGCGTACCTACCGTATGAGCTGTACCTCCTTTGATGTAAGCATAGTTAAAAGATCCTGTGCTTGTTGTTCTGCATCGTATCCCTGAGTTTTGATATGAGTTCCAAATATTACCATTACTCAACCAATTTCCATTGCTTCTAACCCAACACTCAATCGTCCATCCTGTATTGTTTGAGTCAATCGTATACCAACTCTTGTAAGTGTTGAAGTGTAGGTTTGCCCTATCGTTAACCCCATCAAAATAACAAGCCTTGACTCCGTTTGGATCGGTAGCTTCTCCCGCTCCGTTTACCAATGTCCCATATTGCGGAACGCTAGTATTGTAGCCGTCAGCGTATGACTTGTTCTCCCATGTCGTTCCATTTAGCAACGTAGGTTCAAACCATTGAATAATATCACTTGTTACAATACTTACGCTCGTCGTAGGTATCCTTCTTGATGATGCAACTGCTTGAAAAAAACTCATACTAATTCTCTTTCGCCAGTTAAAGTAAATACATCTGAAGCCACACATTTCAATCCAACTACCGCATATTGCTCGGCAGTTTTAGCCGTGTTGCTTGCGCTATTGTTTAACGTGACACCAGTACCAGCCGCAACCGTTACTTGACCAGCAGCCGCCTGTTCGATGAGAATCTCATCACCTACAGAGAAAACTCCAGACGGAATAGTTACCGTTACTGCTGTTGTTGCTGTAGTCCTTATGTACTTGCCTTCATCGCCTGAAGCGAGAGTAATGGCCGTGTTGGAATTGCTTGAAACAGTAAAGAAGTAATTTGGTGCTTGATTGATCCACTTTGAGGTTGCAGAATCATAAGTAAGCACCTGAGCATCCGCAACACTAGTTAGGTTTACGTCAAATACCTCGTTTAACGTAACATTATCGTTTGTCCATTCTGAGCCATCGTACTTTAAAAACTCTCCAGTAGCTGGTGATGCAACAAAAACATCCGAAAGGTCATCAATTACACTTGGAGGTGTGGTTAAAGTGGTCCAATCAGCGTTTCCATTTCCATCGGTTTTTAATACTTGATTGGCAGTACCATCCGTGACAGGTAAAGTATAACCTGTTGCGCCACCTATTGAAGTTTCTCCTGTTCCTGCTTTAATGCAGAACACACAAACAGCAGACCCATTCAAAAACTCATACTGACCTGTAGTAGCATTAAAATACAATCCTGTACTCTGCAATACCCCTCCAGTAGACTTGTATCTAAATGCATACTGGTTAGCTGTGATCACCAATGTACTAGCTGTATTGCTAGTCATATCAAGGTTATACCCGTTAGCGTCTAAGTCACCACCCAGTTGCGGAGTGGTATCATTTACTACGTCAGAAATACCTCCAGTGCTTGGGGTCGCCCATGTTAAAGTTCCAGTTCCGTTTGTTTGCAGAGTCTGACCTGAAGTGCCATCTGAGCTTGGTAGAGAAAATGCGCTGTTAATAGTTACAACACCAGTATCGCTAACGCTAAACCTCTCTGTTGAGCTTGGATCGTTTACAGCAAACTTCTGAGATGTCTCATCGTTGTCAGCATCAAGCTCTACAGTTACGTTACCATTAGACTGTATGACGAGGTCATCTGGTCCTAAACCTCCTACGCCAATTACTGATTGTCCGGGATTAGTAAATGTGATTGAAGGTGTTAGTACACCTATGCTAGATGTAATTTGACCAAAGCTTACTGCACCCGGAACATTGAGTGTGGCAGCAGTCAAACTGCCCGTAGTACTTATATTACCTAAACTAGCTACCCCACCAGTTAAAACGATAGCACTGTTAATTGTAATGTCAGATACGTTCTGCCATACTCCACTTGTCGAATTGTAAGCTAAAAGCTGGTTATTAGCAACTGACGAGATCGAGACATCATGAATTTCTTCTAGGTGGTTGTAGATGCTTGGTCTGACGTAAATAGTTCCATTGGTTCCATCCACCTTTGTTACCATGGCTACTGGGATGCCTAGATTTGGTGATGTCGGCCTAGTTGTCGTCAACCCACCAGCGGTCTCACTTGCGTATAGGATGTCTCCAATAGAGTAAGTGCTTGTGTCGAGGTGTTTTACCAAACCCTCGCTCACCACGATTCCTGCTGTCTGATCATTGATGTCAGCTTGTGTGACTCCAACGAAGTAAAGCTCCTCATCAACTCCAGATGAAGCATCGAAAAGCTCGATCAGAAACTTCTCTCCAGAAACACCTGTGGCTTTTACTGTAGATCCCTTTGCAATAGTTGATCCCGTGTTATTGTATACAGGCTTATATGTCTCTCCAATAGCCAACTCACCATGCTCAGATTGGAAGATTAGCGACTCGCGATCGATGTCATAAGCCAATCTACCATCAATAAGGGAAGGTGGTGTGGTGAGCTCGAAGTCAACTGCTCCTACCGTTAGGTTCAGGCTTGAGCTCCCGCTATCCGCCACCCACGATGTACCATTGTAAACCAACAGGTCGCCAGTAGCTGATCCCGTGGTGTCGACATCAATCAATACATCGATAGACTGACCCGAAAGCGACTCCGAGCTAGTCACCATTACAATCGTTAGAGAACCCGGAGAATCTGTTTGGATATACACCTCATCGTTGGCTTTTAGGGCGATCAGATCGCTAAAAAGCGGCGTAGATTTGCTTGCCCCAGCAGAAAAAGAGGTTATCTCGGTAGTTGTTCCTCCGTATTTCTTGAGCTTGAGCTGAATGCTAGCCGTATAAGAGCTGTACCATGAAATCGTCTTCAACAGGGTGGTGGTAGCTGATGCTGTAAAAACTAGAACATCAGACCCTGTTGTAGTGATGTTAGTTACTTCTGTGTTGTATTGGTTAGTCATTATTTCTCAAGGAATATCATGAGCATCTCGTTTGTTCCGGTATCGCCCGAAGATAAAGAATCAACTGTGGACTTGAGCGCAGATACATCCACGCCATCTACCGTACCCGTCACTTTGATGTCGCCTACCACGTCCACAGCACTCGTAGGAGACTCGTTATTGAATCCAACGTAGTTAATGGATGTACTGGCCTTATTTATAGAGATCGCGTCTGTAGTGGCCCCCGCAGACAGCGAAACGGATGTCTGCCCCATGGTGATCAAACCACCGTCAGTTTGATTCTGTGAGTATAGGATCTTGGTCTCGTTTTGACCTCCCAATCCACCCACGTTGTACGTCTCGTAGATTTGCTTAACAAGATCGAGCTGGTTGGAGATCGCTAAAGTATTAGCCCCAATGTTATTATTAGCTGTAGCTAACAAGCTTTTGACGTTAGAAATAGAAGTAGGCCCATCATCATTACCATCCGTGATGCCCGGACCAGTGGGATTATTGCCTTCTGGCCCCTTTCCACTAACATCTACAGCTTCAAGTAAAGCGTCTCTACTAAAATCAACCCTAATAAACTCAGCAGATAAATTTTCTAAATTTTTAGAAATACCAATAGGCATCAGTATCTCCTCGCCTCCAGAAGCTAAAACACTTGTTCTAAGTAAGTTTATTGGTCTAATAAAATTGTTATATATCCCAGAATTGTTGATGATGCCCATACTTATCACCTGACGTGTTTTGTGTCGGGTTTGCATGAACTCAGCGCAGTTTAAATACAGGAGCGCATCTTCCTTCTCGGCTATATCGTATCTAGGAGACCAGTTTAGCAGGTCTGTTTTATCAGTAAGCTGAGTAGACCCATCATAAAGCCTTGCCCAAATCTTACCGTTTGTTCCCATGTATCTATTGACCTTAGTAGACCCTATTCTGCCTTCTCCAATAGAGTGTACTTCAGTGCCGTTGTTATTTAGATCAAATGCAACATATTGTAAATCAGCGGCCTCTGTACCATCACCAATTCTTACACTGCAACCATATACAATATATTCTATTGGTTCATATTTACTGTTTACGACTGAATACCCCGGCGTTGTATGATCGGTACTATCAGTGGTAAAATGTACTCCTGTGTTAATAGTATATGTTCCGTCTCCAGTCGGTCTAATACCCCTTTCAGGGGCGTAAACAAGCAATTGATGAGCCTCCCAATTAAAATCAGAAATATATCCTGTTGTAAGGGTTGGCATTTCAACATTGCTGTTTATTTTCCAAACGTACCTAGCTCTGTCTTCATTATGTCTTACAGACAATACGTTGTCATTGGGTTCATCATTTTCACCAACCTCGGTTTTAATAGGAGTATAGAATTTTGTGTTTAGATAATCCACCTCCAAAAACCTCTCGGTAGCCCCTTCTTCAACCACGTCTGGATCTAAACCGATCATGGTTTCAAAGTATGTAGAGCTATAACCTGTCTCGTCATCACCAACCCAAGTATACGCACCATTGTTTTCGTAGTACTTAGGATAGTATACATTACTTACACCACTACCACCTCCCAAAACATAACCCAATGTATCCATAAATGAGGACTCATTTATTTGGCATTGAAAGCTATTCAGAGTCAAAACATGGCGTTTTAATCTCCACGACTTGCCATTTGAGTCTGTAATTTGTATTAGGTTTCTAACAATAGGACAAGCACCTATCCCGTGGGTGCTGCTGGCAGATGAACTTGCGTTTGATTTCTTATCAAAAGTAATGTATCCGCTCATCGCAATGGTTAGTACACCATTGTATCCCGATGGTATATTCAAACCATCAATATTTGATGAGTTTATATTAGTCCCAACATAATCCATGTCATAATCAGAAGATGTGCTCCATCCGTCTGAGCTAAACATTGGTTGATTGATGATCGGATCTAAACCATCGTAACCATTGTAACCTACACCTCTAGCAAAAATGAGATCTGAACCCGCATTTTTATGGATCATTGTAGCCCCACGATAAGGGAATAAACCAGTTCTAGTAGCTCCGCTTACAACAAAATTTTCATGTTCCCCTATGTCTATAATAAATGATTCATCGTAGTCACTTACCTCATAGTATGGAGCAGCTTGAGTGTTGCTATATGCTGAAATTGGAACTTGATCGCTGGTAGCTACCTCTAAAGCAAAATAGCTTCTATTTATCACATACCAACATCCCCTTGTGAGCATAACAGAAGCCCCCATGGACAACATAATATCCTCTAAAACGGAATAGGTGGAGGAAAAAGATTCAGAAGGAGTGGGTAGGATTCTTTTAGTGTTTAATCGCTTTTTATCGCCATAAAAAGTTCCAGCCCTGACATATGATGAATCGAGGGTGTTGGCAGTAGTGTCAAAAGTGTATGTGTCGTCAGAAGGAACGGGCAACCCCACCTCTTTCATAAACTCCTGTGTTGTTCCTCCGTGGTAATATGCAAAGTGAGGTAGCTTTTTAAAAACCTCCTTTAACCAAAACGCAAGAGAGTACTCACCTGTATAAAATTGCCCCGTTTCGGTAAGGAAGTTGACGTGGTTAAGTACGGGCAGTCCATCAGTGCATTTAAAAGTCACCGTGACATATCCCCCTCCGCTCTCTATCGTTTCTACTGTCTCATCAGGCAATATTATCCCCGACCATTCTAAGTGCTCACTATCGTTCTCGTCATACAAATAGTACCCAACAGCTAGGGCATACTCTTTGTCAGAGTACATAGTGCCCATGATCACGTTGCGCTGTGCTTGAGTAAGGAATGCGGTAAACTGAAGCGAAGACCCAAGTACGGGAGTTGTGTGATTGGACAGGTCGCCATCATACGACAAGGCTGGCCCCGGTACTGAAATTTCGATTTTGTAATCTGTATCTGAAGCAGAACTATAAAGATCTACTATCTCCAGCCTGTACTTGTAGTTATTATTCCTAAGTACAGTGTTTACTAATCTCTTAGCCATATGTTCTGTCGTATGCGGTGATTCCCCTCTGTTCAGTAATTATAAGATTCGATCCTGAGATTGCTCCAGAAATACTCTTAATTGGATTGTTAGTCGCAAAAGTAGAGAAAGAAAGGTTGCCTAAAATTCCAGATTGCAGATAACTTCCAAAACCACTAGCTCCAGTAGCACCTCTTGCTCCGCCTAGAGAGATAGCATTCAAAACAAGCCATGCAACAGTAAGAGCAATAACTTTTTGAAGTATTTGTTTTAATACATCCTGTATCACTTCCCCCATACTTCTAGCACCCATGGCCGCTTCTCCAAACGCAATTACCCATGAAGATGCAAATTCACCTACATAGTTTGCATACGCCATTTGTTGCGTCAAAAGATTTGTTTTGTTTAGATCATCATAGTAGTCTTGCAATTTTTTTCTAACCGCATCAATGTATTGACTCATATCTCCAAAAATCTCTTTGGTCGCATCGCTATTGACCCAATCTTCATTAGCGTCAATGAAATCTTGTATTTGATCTGTTATTGACCTTATTGAGGATTCCTGTTCGTCTGCTGATGTTGTTATATCCCTAACACCCCTTGTAACGCTTCTAATAAGCTCTGAATATTTCTCTTCTATATCAGCTTGATCATCTAGCCACTCTTGAGTACCTGTTTGTTCTGACAAGTCTACATTGAGCTGATTTAAAATTGTCCTGAGTAGTTCTAATTTTTCATTAGTTTTCTCAATCTTACCCAAGTCAAGCGGTTCTTGCCTACTAAGCGTTTTTAGTTGTAGTTGAGCTTGTATATATTGATCTACTAGATCTTGAAAAGAAGAAGCCTTGGCTTTTGCTGTTCCCCTACCAGAAGAAGTAAGCAAGCCTTCAATTTCAGAAAGTCTGGCCTTTAACTTGTCTAGTTGGTTAAAGTTTATGACATCACCTGAAGTCAGCCTTTCTATTTGCTCAGTTAATTTTGCATACTCTGCCTGAAGTTTGGAGATGCTAACGGCGTTTTTGTTAATGTCTTCATCAACACCCGGTACTTTAATCCCAAATAACTCGAACAACTTTACTAGCGCATCTAACTCTTCTTGTGATGCCTTGAGCTTCTCAGTGTACTCTTCTAAGTTGCCTCCGTTCTCTTTAAACTCATTTCTGAGTGTTGTTATTTTTTTGGTTAAATCGTTGTATTGTGTTGTGAGGTCTTTTAAATTCTTAATCGATTCGGCTTCTGACTTTTGTTTAGCTAGATAACGGCTTACTAAGTCTTCATTTACACTGAGGTAGTTATTAGTGAAGTCAATAACCTGCTTGCTGAGAGCAATGTTTTCATTAAGTTGATTATTCTCATTTCTAAGCAGTTCAAGTTTTTGATTTAAAACACGTAAAGCTTCTTTCTCCTCATCAGTGTAATCCTTTATAACAGTGGTGGCTATATCATAACCAGTACTGTATGATATCAGTTTAGTCTTAGCATTTTCTATTATCGCGCTTTTCTGCTCTTCAATCTCAAGGAGTTTTTGAGTGTTTGAGCTTAACCTCTCCTGAGCGTTTTTTAGATTTTGTACAGCCTCATCTTGCTTCTTGAAGTTTTCCGCTACAGCACCAAAGGCATCGCCAGTTCTAGCTAGCTCATTGGTTTTATCAATATGGTCCTGAAGGTTGTTATTGGCCTCAAGTAATTTTTCCTTATATTGCCCCATAACCCCAGCAACCACTACAAAAATAGTAGAAAGGATCGTTAAGGCTGGAATGGCAACTCTCATGACAGTACCAAAGGTAGCAGTTACTTGCGTGGCTGCTGCAACCGCCTTGGTGTAAAGACCAGCGTAAATAGTTACTACAGGCAGAATGGCTACCAACCCACCCATAACAAATACGGCCCTTTTGATTGCGGGTGACATCTCAGCCAAACCTAAGTTTATACTAATAATGATGTCATTAGCAAGTCTAGTCATTGGCTCAGTAGCTTCATTAAACGAAAGGTACATTTCTTCCGCAGAAGATGTAACTTTTCTAAACGAAGCATCTAAACCCCCTTCAATTTGTTCCTGAAGATAATCAACAACGTCAGCTCCGTTATCAAAAGCATCTATTAAACGAAACATCTCTTCTGTGTTGCCAGACAAGGCCGCGAAAGTACCAGCAGCCCTTATGCCAACTCTATCCAGTGCTTGCTCAAAACTAACCCCCGACTTTACAATATCGAAAAATTCTTTAGATACATCTTTGCCTTCTTTTGTCAATTCAGCAAAAATCCTTCTAAGTTGAGTACCAGCTCTAGATCCTGTATATCCATTTTTAGCCAATACAGCGAGGATAGCAGAAACCTCGGACAACCTAAGTCCAGCAGCATTAGCTTCTGCTCCCACATAGTTTAATGCTGTTCTTAATGTTTCAGAAGTAAGAGACGATTCTTTTGTTGCTATAGCAAAAACTTGAGCTACATATTCGGCTTTAGCAGCCTGATCAGTAAAGCCTTCGAAGCTCTTGCCCATCCTATTGATAGTCTGAACAGCGAATTCACCAGAGGTGGCAAGGTCACTACCAAGGGCCAATGAAAGCTTCAGTACTACTGGTGTTATTTGAGCGATTTCTTTATCGCTCTGACCAAGCCTCCTTAACGAGAGCTGAAGTTCAGCTACCTCCAATGCTGTAAATACAGTCGTTGCCCCAAGCTCTCTAGCCTGTTTAATGAGCGGTGTAATATCTACGCTTGGGCCAGAAAGACCTTGAAGCTTTCTTACAGCCAAATCGAAAGCACGAGCAGTATCTAAACTGTTCTTAGTAATCAGAGCAAGCGGAGCACTTAATGCAAAAGTAAGATCACGACCCACAGAGGTCATGTCTTGCCCCATACGCTTCCAGTTTTTGGATACATTTTTGGTGTCCTCTACAAACTGCTTCCAGTTAAGTACGAGATCAAATACTGTTCTGTTGCTACTCGCCATTTTATATGGTTCTAAATCTTTCGGCTAAATTCATGATGCCCTCTTTACTAGAAACATCATACTCGCTTTGTTTTTTACGCTTCTCTGAAATATATGGATGAAAATCCGCAGGTGAGAAGGTCTTTCCCTTTTTAGCGTTAACTTGAGCCGTCATAGACAATAATGATGACGTGTGATTCCACATCATTTCATCTCTAGACCTTTCGCCCTCAATTAGACAGAGCACCTCACGCAGAGTGAAATCCCAAAAATCATAGGGCATCACACCGCACTGAAGTGCTCTATCATAAATCAAGTTTATAGTTAGGGGCTGACTCTGGTCTGTTTGTGAGTCATCCCCCTTTACTTTTTTGGCTCTTCAGTCGAGCTTTGTGGAGACAAAGACATCATGATCGTTTTAGACAATTCCTGAATCTGATCAATGTCGTCCAAAAAGAAGGAAATGAACTTGTCTTTTGACACATCAATATCCTTATCATCTCTATGAGCTTTATTTAAGCACGAGTAATAAGCTAACTCAGCGATAGTTCCCATAGGATCCGCCTCCATGTGTTTGTCAAGCTCATCGAGCTTGTAACCGTTGTCTTTGGTAAACATTCTAAGGGCGTTCATTGAAGATACGCCAATCAGATTTTTACCGTCGATAGTTACTTCGAACTGACCGCGCAGCTCGTTAACTTTTGTGATTTTTCTAGTAGCCATTGTGTGTGTGATTAAAGGAGAAAAGAAAAAGACCGGGGATGAGCTCCTTTAAATCCCACCCCCGGTTTTGATTAAACGTACTATTACGGGGTTACCTCCTTGTACAGATCTCCGTTGCCTGAGAAAGAAGCACTGTAAGTAGCAATATCATCAACACCGCCGCTCATAGAAACAGAGTCAATCAAAGCCTGTCCGATATAGCTTACGTTAGTTCCGGTATCGAATTTAACGATAACGTAGTACTTAGCTCTAGCTGCGTCCATGATGGTAACAGAAGAACCCGCACCTATAGTGCTCAGATCGAGAAGACCATCAACACTCATAGACCATGACATAGCTCCACCTACGATGTAAGTAGTAGAGCCACCTGATCCATTGCGAGCTACGGTCTCGTTAACTGTGTTTGAAGCCTCCAAGTTGGTTGAAGTAGCCGCTGTCATCAAAGACAAATCGCCAGATCCATCTGTAAAAGCACCACTATCAACCTTACCGATACCTACCCAAGCTCCAGTCGAATCGATGATGATCGCGTAGTCGCCAGTAGTAAGCCCAGAAGGTACGGTAGCACCTGCAATTGTAGCTGATGTAACTACATCGAGGGGTGATGTTTGTGGAGTGTCAATTGCGTAAACACCTAACGCATTTGCTGAAATAGTTGCCATTTTTTATATGATTTTCTTAAGTAGTCTGTTTAAGTCGCTTGTGAATTTTTTTCTAATAGCTGAGGCTTTACTGTTGTATACTTTCTGGAAATCAAACCTGTATTTCTTGTTCATTTGAACTGCTGGTGTAGCAAAAAAATGAACTCTCCAACCTCCATTTCTACTAGATGCTTTTTTTGGTCTTGCTTTACCTCCAATATACCCACCACGTTCCGATTTAAAGGTTCCAACCCCCATGGCTTTGCCTAATTTACCAGTTCGCTGTGTTATAGCTCCAGAATAAATTCTTTCATTGACGGCATTTGCGGCTATTTGAACGGCCTCCCGTAATATCTTACGAAGCTCTTTCTCGTGATCTTTAGTGAATGTGATCATCTTATCGAGCTTCTTGCGAGCCATACGGTCATTCATGTTGATGGTAATCCTGTTAGCCATTTGCGTCTCTAACTTTTACTTCGTGAGTAACAGTGAAAGGGAATAGATTTTGAGCTTCCATACCTCCGTGTAGAACAAACTCGTTAACGGTGTCCTCCTCTTGTACTTGAATAGTGCTAAAATACTGATCTGAATCTGGTGGAGAAACAAAAGAGCGATCGTTGGTGGAGAACATGAACAATGAGTCGTCTTCAACGAAATGCTTGAGCCTATATTCTACGTCAAACTTGAAAACACATGTAGCTTGTTTTTCATCCCTTACCTCACTCGGAATGTTATCGTATACATAGAATTGGTTTAGGTGGTTATTTTGAGCTGTGGAACTAGAAACAAAACCGCCAGTTATTGGATCTATTTCGTAACCATCAATCTTATACTCTACTTCCTCGTAAACCAAATCATCACCATCTTGATATCCATCGGGAAGATTAAGTTTGTTAACTATCAAACGAGGGTTTTTAATCCTAATATATAAATCCTCTAATGCCACATTTGGGGATCTATAAAAGCCATAGTCATCAAAATATAATGTAGTGTCAAAGGCACGTCTTAAATCCCAACCAGATGGCGCGGTGGCAACGTAATCACTACCTGTATAATGTTGGTAAAATTGAGCCCTTACAGTAGAGTTGGATGCGTCTGCAATATTTATGTGATGCATGTTGACAGGATAGAAACTTGCTGTTGTTCCGCCCGACTCGGTAACAGTATAAGGCAAAGCACCCATCTTATTTCCATATCTGAGGCTTAATAAAACCCTTGAGGTTCCAGTGACCGTGCCAGACTCAATTTCTACATCCCAATAATCTAAAACCGATAAGCCATCATCGACTAGCTGGTGTGTAGAGAAGTCTCTTGTAAAATCAGCATTTAAAGAGTCATATTGCTTAACAGAACCAGCCGTGTAGTTTCTACGTATTCCGCCCCATCTGAAGTCAACCCAAGGAACGTCACCTCTTTTTAATACAGGTACATCGTTTATTGTGGCATAACCCAAATATTGAGGATCAAGTGTGTTGCTAAAAAACCTTCCTATCCCTATTTGAATATCAATTGTCGATGATCCGAATGGACTTGGATTGTAATAAGTAGTTCTGTATAGATTGCTTCCTATGTATGGGCGTACAGCAATCACGGGTGTATAGTATGCTAGTTTTGGATTTGTCTCCTGACCTGTATAGTCGATTGGATTTAAATATGACTTCTTATAAGTAGCGCATACCATCTTGTCATCAAGGTTAGACAGGTAAGCGGAATTATTTAAACCCTCATATGGTATAGATGAAACATCTATCAATTGATACGGTATAGGCAGCGAGCATCTATATGTAGGATTGATTTTTAAATCAAAACTTATACTACATGGGCTCTCTCCCGATGAGCTGTTTGGCATTGGGATTCGTATACCTCCTCTTTTTCTGCCAGTTTGGGCAAGCACATTAATGCCGTTGAAAGTATTGTATACTGACTCATCCGGCCATATATCATGAAGCGTTGCTGTATTATCGTCTACATAAGCAGGAACAGCTAGGTCATTCAGATCACCATTGATGAGTCCTGATTTAGTATAGTCGTTGAACCATTCTATAGGTAGCTCTATATAAAAATCACTACTGTTAAATGGAAGTGATGCGTCATCTATTTCAGATGTTTCTATATATATAGGGGATATGGTGTCGTCATATCTTATCAATGCACCACTTAACAACCTAGTAGCACCATCTTCAGTGGCGGCGGGGTCTTCTACTCCATATGGGTACTCTAAGTAAAACTGTTCCGACTGCTCGTCAGCAATTGCGATCTGATAAGTGTCGTCGTCGCGAGACTCAGCACGGATTACAATGAACTCATCCCTGCCCCGCTCCTGAATGGAATAGATGTCAAACAAGCCGCCCATAAATACCACAACGTCATCGTGCTTGATGTCTTCACGGTAACGCATCTTAGCCTCAATCTTGACCTTACCTGTGCGCTGCAATTCCTCCCTGTCCTCGGAAGCACCAGCAGAAGGTGTGCCGATATACTTTACGTTACACCAAACCTTTTTAGCAATGACCGTATCATCATTAAAAACCTTAGAACCATTTGTATCGTCAAGCAAACTTTGCCTGTCTACAATGCTGATTTTTTGGTTTAGAGATCCTGATCCTGTTGGCCTGTTCATATCGTTATGCTAGTGGTTCGTAATCGTCACGCCATTCGGCTCTCAAAACAAGATACTCGCGATTGTTTACCATCTGAATGGAATATACCTCGTAGTATCTACCTTTAAATACAACAAAATCCTCAAACTTGATGTCAGCAAAAAATCTTACGTAGATCTCAATTTTGATTTTACCAGTCTTCTGGTCGTTAATCATATCCTCAGAAGCACCAGCAGAAGGTGTACCAAAGAAATCCACCTTAGCCCACACGTTGCTTCTAGTATACATAAACCTAGAAGACTTAGATCCCGTGTCGGAGTCTATTTCTGTGAAAACACGACCAAAGCTTACCTTGCGGTCCATCTGACCTGCGCCGATGCTCTTCTTCAAATCAGAACTTTTTTACGGTGTTCAACAAACGCTTGACACCTTCTTTTAGCTCTGTGGTGATACCACCCACATATTCAGCTTCGCGGTTGGTGTAGTAGTGTGATACCAACAGCATCATAGCGATCTTAAACTGCTTGGGTAGCAACGTAACGTCCTCTCCACCTTTGAACCAAATACGATATATCGCATCAGTATCATCATCAGCGATGTCATCAGGTACGTTCTTAATTTTAAAGGTGGCTGGGTAGGTCTCGGTGTTTACTACATAGTCAGCAGCATCCATAATGCTGTACCCACCAGCATCGTTCTTGTATCTAGCTTGATACAAAGTAATGTCATCGGCCTTGCGTACCGTTCCGTACAGCTCACCCTTTGACATGTATAAGTACACGTTGGCTTCGCCTCCACTGTACTTAAAGGTTCTTCCGGCAACAGACGACATGTAATCGGATGCGGCATCCATGTAAGCCTTGATCAAATCATCCTCTTCAGTACCGCTGACTCTCAAGTGATCTTTCATGTCGGCGAGAGACACAAGCTGTGTTCCGTCTACGTAATTGTTTGTGATTCTAATCTGTGCCATTTGATTTAAAAAAGAGGGGGAGGAGGTTCACTGCTCTCGCAGTACCCCCTCCCCGGCCCCAAGGTATAAGTCTAATACCGATTATTATTATTGAACAGCGTCGAGACCGTCGAATGCGGCAGTTTGAAGCGCCTTGACATCACGGTACACGTTAGCTACGATACGAGTAACGCCATGGTCGGCATCGCTGTAAGGATCAATGATCAAGTTTAATCCGCCCCAAGTGCCACTCACCAATTGCTCTCTGTGGAACATAAAGAACTCATCAGAAGCAACAGAAGAAGAGATCACTGTTGGGTAACCAATCACGTTGCGGCGCTCCAGAGGGCTCTGAGCAAACAGCAATCCACTACCTGCATCGTGGCTCAACTGACGGAAAACTCTGTAAGCAGCCGTTCCAGACAAGGTAACAATGCCAGCCAAATCCACATCACGACCGAGCAAGTATTCCTCAAGGTGCATTGGGTTTTTTGTAGCTGAATTATAGTTATCCAAAGTGCCAGCTACAGTTGCGTTGTCATCAGCGGCGGCGCGAATAGCAGCTACAATGTCATCGTTGAACTTCTTGTCGATAGCACGGCGGATATCCATAGCAAGGAAAGCACCCATGTCCTGAGCTGACTGCGCCAACATCTGGTCGGTAACTTTCGTGTGTGCGCTGTAACGAACAGGAGCGAGGGTAACAGGGCTAAAAGCTACGTTTGCAGATGCTTGGTCAACACCTTCAGCTGGCTTGCCAGCAGTCATCTTAGTGCCTTGAACTTGGAAAACTACATCACCAGTCAAGTTCGTCAAGTTACGAACGCCCAACTGAGACGCGATATCGTTGGGGGCAAAAGCCTCAACAAGACCATTGTCGTTAGTACCAATTGTACCACCAAAGTTAGCCAAAACATTGGTTGCGTCAGCACCCACACCGAGGGCTTCACCAGCACGGTTAACGATGAAAGAAGGGATGCAGATGCCACCAGCGACATTTACTTTGCCGTTGGAGAACTCGCTCCGTCCTTCTTGGTTCATCTCTGCTTCAACGCCAGTCAAACGGCCCTGTGCAGCTTCTTTAATCATCTTCCCGAAGGAAAACTTGGAGGCAGCGCGTGCCTCGCTGTCGCCCAAGCCTTGGATGTAGGCCGGAGCGTTCTTTTCTTTGTTTTTGTCCATATTAGAATCAATTCGAGCCTCCGGCTCTTTGTTTTTATTTACTTGTTCATCTAGAGCGAAAGGATGAGGTAGGATGGATTTGTCAATCAAAATATCTACCCTCTCTTCCTCCATGTTGTCTTCGTCTTCCTCTTCCTCTTCTTCTTCTTCCTCTACTGTTGTTGTTGGTTCGTCTGCTCTTTCAGTTGCTCCTGCCTCAGCAACAACTTCCTCAGCCACTTCTTGCGTCTCAGGCTGTTGCTCATTATCAGCTTCTTGTGCAACCAACTGGGCCAACTCCTCCTCCTCGGACTCTTCAGTAACAGCCAAGGCCGCTTCCATAGAGCGGAGAGCAACTTCAGTGGTGGGATATGCGCCTTGAGTCGTTGGTGACACGTCATATAACTTGTCAACTGAAACGATCGTTCGGTGATTCATACCGTCCCTCTTTTCCCATGAGTCATCTTTAATAGTGAAACCAAATGAGGACGTAGAGACGTTCCCCATACGAATGTTTTCAGCAAGATCCTTTGCGTATGATTGTTCGCCAAGCTCAAAGCGGTACTTAAGACCCATTTCATCGATCTCCAGCTCCAGCCCCTTACCTGTACGAGCCAAGGGCATATTCCAATCGTGATTGAACAGAGCCACCACGTTAGACATATCAGCGTTTTCGAAAGCGTTTCTAGAAACTGATTCTGAAAACTGGCCCCCAATGACTGTGGTATCTTCAAACTTGACAGCATAACCTTCTACAACCGGATTCTTACCTTCTTCTGCTCTTACCTCAAAATCTGAATTAAGGGAGCGTACTTCCAAGTTGTTCTTACTCATTTCTCGTTCTGCTTTTTTAATCGTCCTTTCAGCCCATGATTTCATGCTGTCACCTCCCCATGCCGCATACATGATCGATCCGCAAATGTCTTTACCGTTAGCATCGGTGAATTTGCCTTGATCATAAGTCTTGGCTCTTGAGAGAAAGCTGAAGGTGCGCTTGATGGTGGACATGCTGAGTTTCTCTCTCTTAGCGATTTGGTTAGCGCGTTGCCAACCAACAGAAGTGCCACAGCTAGTGCCGTTAGCGTCTCTGTGCTTGAGAGCTCTCTTGGCTGCGTTAACAGCCGCATCAGGATATCCACCGTAAGTTTGCGCCATCTCTTATTCTAAATTTAACCAGACAATTCCGGCCTTAGCAGCCGCAGCGTCAGATGCATGGTAACCCATGCCGATTTGCATCACTGCTTTACCTACACGCTCTTGGTAGGTGTCGGTAGTAGCAGTAAGAGTACCAGCAGCTCCAGCAGCAGCGGCAGTTGCAACTACAAGAGCCATACCTGAGCTAGGGTCGGTCAAACGAGCCTTCCTCTTCAACTCTGCAACGATCGCATCACGCGAATTAGCATCCCATGAGCCGCTATATGAAGCGTAGTGTACTTGGCTCAACTGAGCTTGATTGTCTTTGTCACCAGTTGCTTTGGTGCTGTGTTTGGCGCGGCAGTTTCTTACTGCGAATACATATTCAGCCATTATTCTTGTTCTTGTTGATTAACTTCATTATCGTTAGTCAAAGCACCCGCCTGATTGTCGATCTTAGACTTATCAGTGTTAGGATCTTTGCTCTTATCTGTGATGATAGACTCAGCGTACTTCTGCGCCATAGATACTGGAATCTGGTTGACCTGAACGAAGTTGTTGTCGCCAGAGCTGATTCTCATCATGCCCTCCTTTCTTCTTACCTCATTGATTGTCATGACCCCGTTCTGGAGCATTTTTCCGTAGTATTCGGCTTTGGCTGAGTAGTCAGCTCGAATCATACTATCGATGTTCATTCTGACGTGTAGCTGTTTGTTGTTGGGCAGAAGTTTTCTGCTCAATTCCAACTCAATAGCTTTTACCCTTGGAGCAATACATCCCTGCATATACTGAAGCACCTGCTGCTCGTAGCTGTTGTACGAGGTGTTGGTTTCAATACCTACCATAGCGGGAGGCATTTGATAAATACGACAGATCTCCTCTGAACTGTACTTCTTACTATCGATGTATTGAAGCTGATCAAGCGGAACAGATAAAGGCTGGTAAGTAAAACCTCCACCCAAAATAGCCACCTTGTGAGCATTGGCTGCTCCAGAGTAACGCTCTTTCCAGAAATCCGTCATCTGACGCATCTGCTCCGTATCGAGCGGCTCTTTGGTGGTAAGCAATCCACCGAGCATACCGCCGTTATCAAAAAACTTGTTGCCAAAGTCCATGAGTGACTTGGCTGTAGTGAGTGTCTTGAGCTGGGTTCTGGTGGGAGAAAGCGTTCTGAAAGCCTTGAACTCCAACATGTTGGTGGAAGGTACAGGCGTAGGTGCTCCGGGATAATGGTAATACTTTTCTCCAGTGTTTTTATCGATGGCGTAAGTGACATCGCTAGCAGGAAGCCAGTATACTTTACCGTTATTCTCGTCGATGTATCCATAACCCACGCCATACAATAGCATGTCGCTGACCATCATCTGCTTCAATTCGAACGCACCCATAAGCTCATTGGGCTCGATGGTCATTGCGTATGAAATAGGATGGTTTTCAATGGGCTCGATGTCGCCTTTGTTGGTTTTTCTTTCAACAATGACATCCATGGAAGCGATCTCGTCTGCAATCTTAGCTACACAAGCGTAAACCGTGGAGATTTGTAAAGCATCAGCACCTTGGAACGATCTGATATCAGTTCCTATAATAGCTGAAGTTGGCGTAAACGAACCAGAAGGCACATAGAAACGTGACTCGTTGTATTCGTTCGCCTTGCCATTAGTAATCGTCTGCTCTATCAGACGGTTAAAAGCATCGAAAATGCTGTTTTGCGACATGTTTAAAATATATTATTGTTTATCCGCCACTACAAGTCAACAACGTCCATAAAGAAGGTAAAACCTGAGTCTTCGTCTTCGTAAGTGAGCATTTCACCTATAGCCATGATAGCCGCCATCACACCGTCGATCTTGTCACCAGACTTGGCTTTGTCGGGTTTGATGTTGCCTGATGGGTCGATGCGGAGTACTACGTTAGACATCATCCATCTGAGGAATTCATCACCACCGTGATGCAGCTTGCCCTCCATCGCCAGTTTCTCAAAAGCTTTGGATGGGAAGCTCAACGAAGCGAAACCTTGACCGAATGGGTCGAGTTTTTCTGCTAGACCGTCTGATCCTAGATCTCGTATGATGCTTAAGCTGTTCCACCTGTCATAAGCAATGCCCTTGACATCGTAGCGTTCGCAGATATTGTCTGGATCGTACCTGACTTGGCCGTCTTCGACGTAGTGACCGCTGATCATACGGCGAATGACATTGTAGTCAACTGTATTTCCCTTGATTACGTGTATGTTGTCGTAGTCGGATACGTTGGCATACACATGGTTTTCGTCGCGCTCTAACTTTTTAGCTATAGCACGTTCAGGTAGGAAGTAGTGCATCTCGATCTGAACGCCGTCATCTATATCGCCAACAGCAATGCATAGTGCAGTAACGTCATCAGTAGCAGCCAAATCCAGACCTATATATGCAGGATATTTAGTTTTTGAGGTATCGAATGGCATATTTACGTTCTCTTCAGCCATCCAGTCATCATCCTGCACCCAAACTTCCTGTGATCCGACAAACAGATTGCAGTGCTTGACCATGAACTCCGTGATGTGCCTCCCCCCATATAACTTGGCAGCATTGCATTGTTTTTGTAGATAGTCCATCTCAATGGAGCTGCCTAGACCGGGATTGGCTTTGTGCCAAACATTGGGGTCATCCCACTGATCGCCGTCTTCTTTGTCTATCTCATAGATTAAAAACAGCAAACTATCGTTCTTGGCGGTCCCATCTAGTACCGCTTTGCCACCACGAACGAATTGTGTAGCTAAACCATCCAGTACGAAACCAGCAGTGGAGATGGCTAGCATCAAAGGTGATTTTCTAGATCCCATGGAGGAAGCTAAAACTCGGTACAGATCGCCGTCACGCAAAGCATGCATCTCATCTACACACCCAACATTGAGTGAAAGTCCGTCCAAAGTGTTAGCGTCTGAGCTGATAGGGCGTATAGTGCCGTCACCCGGACCGAAAACCTCGTTTTTGTGAGCTACGAAACGCTTGGAGAGAGGAGGTGAACGCTTGATGCATCGCCTCACCTCATCGAACACTTCTTTCGCTTGGTCGCGCTTGGTAGCCGCAGTTACGAACTGAGGAGCACCGTCTTTGTCGAGCACAGCCATAGCGAGGATGATAGCTGCCGCCAACTGGGTTTTACCACTCTTTCTTGCTACAAAAAAATGAGCAGACGTGAATCTGCGGCGTTTGACATCGTTTTTATGTACCCAACCGAACAACTGACCTAAAAAGAAGACTTGCCACGGAGAAAGGATGAGCGGCTGACCAGCCCACTTACCTCTAGTGTGTACGCAAACTTTTTCTATGAAGTTAATATACCTAGCAGCCTCCTCCTGATCCCAGACCCAATCGAACTCGTCGTCGGAATAAATGCGCTCTAGGTCGTCCAAGTAGCGTTCGCAAGCCTTGACTAGGTACTTTCCAGCCATAATATTGCCTAATACGACATCTTCTACATAGTCGTACATGCGAGTCATTGCGCTAACGTCTACTGAACTCATCTTACATAAGTTTGTCGATTTCGTCACCCTCAGCAGATTTGCTGTTGGCATTAGCCGCGTTCACAGCAGCACCCATCATCCTAGCTCTATCCATAGGAGAAAGCCCTAGTTTGGCACTCAACTTAGCTACTTCGCCCTGAACTTTGGACAAAGCAGTCATTTTACCGCTCACATTGGATGATCCGTTCTCGTAAACCTGCACTATGTCGTCGATCGTTTGGATTTCGCGAGACAGCATCACGAACATGGATAGGTTCTTAGCTAGCATGGTGATAGTCACCACATCGACAGACTCTAACAACCCAGTGTCATCTAGGTAGTTGAGTACCATGCGGAACATACCTTCACCCTCTTCATCAAGCGTGACGATGGGTTTTAGGTCTTTAGTGGGTGTAGAAGAAGATTTCTTTACAACCTTGTCGATTTCCTTGCTGGCCGTATTTACCTGCTCCTTCATCTGCTGAAGCAGCGTGGCTTTGTTACCTCCTTTTGGATTCATTACTCTCCTGCGTCTCTGAGTCTGATCAATACAGATGCTTGATAATCATCTCGATCAGAGTATTCCATGAACAAGTCAAGCGGATCAATGAGCCAGTTGGTTGACTCGAAAGGATAAACCTCGTCTGAAGCAGGGCATTGATCATAGACAAGGTCAGCAAGCTCCGCCGCAATGAGGTAGTTCTTGCTGTAACAATTGACATTAAATTCAAATACCGAATAGTCGGCAGTGGACAGGTTGGTTACGTCAAACGTAGATTGGTTGATGATAACCTCCGGCCCTTTATTAGCTTGAATTCTATCTCCAACACTTACGACAATATTCTCGTCATAAGTGTCAATGGCTGCTCTTACAATGGTATACACTGTTTTATGAGCTGCTTTTAATTTAGACATCTTTTTCTGTTATTTGAAAGTATTCTTTAATAATTGCGGCGGCTGATTCGTAACCCTTGCAAATTTCGGCTCGCCATCCCCGGCTGTTCAAATCTCGAATCCATGCCCGCTGCTCAGGCGATGCTATGCCTTTTATTGTTTTGACTTCTATAGCCAGCCCAACATACATCCCGCGTGGTTCAAAAATGAGTAGATCGGGAATACCGCGTGAATAACCAGCCTCCTTCATCTTCTTGGCTGTGTGCATTGCCAACCTCACTCCGCCTACAGTGGCCGAGTGTAGTGGTTTTGGTTCAATGGATTTTAATAGTTGAATAAGCCTGACTTGAATGTCGTGTTCAGGGCTTTTGTTCTTACGCTTGGGTTTGTTGCCGAGGTAGAACTGATTGTCGATTCTTTCGATTTCATCGTCGTTCATAAGCCTGTATTCTTTTCGTTACTCTTCTTCTTGAGAAAATTGACCCAACCATCGTAGCTATCGATCCTAATTCCTCTCGCCTCATACGAAGCACGTTTGGCATTGCAACTGCGACATGATGCTACAATGTTGGATTTGTCGTATGGACTGATTCCTGATTCATCGCAACGTTCGACTGGTACAATATGGTCCGCCTGATTAGCCACCTTGATCACACCCAACGCTGCACACCACTGACACACCGCATCACGATCCAACACCGCCTTGCTCGTCGCCCTCCACTGAGGAGTTTGATAGAAGGATGAGCCCACGCCGCCACCCGTAAATGACTTGACGAGCTTACCAGTATTCATGTTCCTAGTGTTACGCCCTTTCTTCTTTGAGATCCATGGCTTGGGTCTGCCTTTGCGTCTGAGGTCCATTTGACAAAGTACCTGTTACCCATCCGAATGTGGTCAGGGTGACATTGTGACTTTTTTTTCGCGAAACTTTCCTTTTTGCTTTTTTGACCAAAAATTGGAACATAGACTTTTTAAGAAATATATCTCACCTTCTCACCCTAGAGCACTAAACCCCAGTAAAATCAAGCAATTCCAAGGGTGAGTTTTGGGTGAGATAGGGTTTTCTATGTCACCCTCTTGTCACCTTACTCACCCCGTGGGTGACTTTTGGGTGAGATAGAGGGTGAGTTTTGGGTGAGTTTCTGGGTGATTTTCTCGAAAGATCGGCTGAGTCGACTCCCCCCCGGTCATATTCTGGCG
>Ga0196905_1000094_pt1 | contig 32859 bp, 38 predicted proteins | sample CB_VirMetaG_3_FD_169098 | JGI IMG/M metagenome (GOLD analysis project Ga0196905, IMG submission 169098) | Freshwater to marine saline gradient viral communities from Chesapeake Bay - CB_1508_1S Viral MetaG (v3) (version 3) | ecosystem: Environmental > Aquatic > Marine > Coastal | place: USA... | reverse complement strand
CCTATGTCAGGTTTCCTGACGGTGTGAGTGATGAGGAAATGCAGAAGGCTTTGGCCGAGCATTACCCTGAAACTGACGACCAGTTTGTCGCTCGCATCAAGGACCCGACAACACAAGCTGACGAAGTCTCCTTCGACGACTACAAGCGCTACAGGGAACTGGATACTGGCATGGAGCTGCTAGATGCTCCTGGTGTCATTGTTCAGGCCGCTGGCATCGCAGCCAAGGAGCTATACAACGGAGCCAAGGCTGCCGTTAAACTGGGGTTGCAAGGCGAGGGCGGCAAAGCTGCGGCATCACTAGCCGAAGGCGCTACCAGAGGAACCTCAGACCTCACAGCACTCGGCGCTCGCATTGGTGAGGGTGTGTATCAACACCTCGAGCCATACTTCAAGGACTCTGGCGACGTTGAGATTGACCGCTACCACCGATTCCTAGCACTCAAGTCACTGGACAACATCCGTGAAGCAGCCAGAGCAGGGGATGAAACCCTGCTTGAGGAGTTTGGACTAACACCAGACATGATCGACAACGATCTAGCTGAGGGCAGTTCCTACTTCCTGGACCCGTCCATGGTGGTCGGCTTTGGTTCTGGCAAAATCACTCAACTAGCTGCTAGGGCAGCATCTAAGCCAGTCCGAATGACTGGGGCAGCACTCACCAAGACGGCACAAGGAATTCGTGGAGTTGCTGACAAGCTGTCTGGAGTTAAAGCATCTGCCACTCAAACCCTGAACGATGCCACCGCTGGCTATGGCAAATACGCTGGTGCAGGTATTGCAGGAGCTGCAGCGACCAGTTTAGGAGCTGGACCCGCATTAGGCGCTGCTGGCACAGCTTTGCTAGGATTGCCAGCACTAGAGGTTGGTGGAGCCGCGCTGTCAGCTTTCGGGGATGCCATGCGCAACACTCCATCTCGGATTGGAGGGCTCAGGCAACTAGCGCTCGATACACCTGACACACTGGCTGGCAAAGTAGCTGGTCAACTTCAGTTCCTGGATAAGCCCATTGAATACCTCGGCAGAGCCGCTGGAGGTGCCGCCGTGGGTGCAGGAGTCGGGTCTGGCATAGGATTGCTTGCAGGAGGCATTGAGGGCGCTGCACAGGGCTTTGGAGCTGGTTTCAGCAGTGGTGCGGTTGGTGGCATAGCAGGACGACTCACGGAAGGACTCAGAGGCACTGCGCTACGTCGCGCTGAGGTCAACGACTATCAGAACTGGAGAAGCAGAGTCGACAAGCCTCTGGGTGAGTATTTCGATCGGTATTTCACAGATCATTCCAGCCGCATCAAAGGCATGGACCTAGTGCAGCTTGTTCAGACAGCTGCGGCTGAGAAGAACTACAACGTTCAGATCCTCGAGCCCAAAGACTATGACGCACGGTTTAAGAACAACTCAGAAGGCGTTCAGCTAATTGAGGGACAGCAACCAGTGGTCTACCTGCGTGGTGTCTTTGACGGCAAAAACGGCAAGGACAGTGCTCTGCGTGTACTGGCCCATGAGGTGTTTCACACGATAGCTAGGCTTGATGGCTTTGATGTCTTAGCAGCCAGAATCGGGCAGGAAGCTGCTGCAATGTATTCCAAGGATGAGATTGGTCAGTTCATCAGAACCTATGAAGGCAAGCTTGATGGCAAGCGCGGGAATCTGACCGAGACCAATCAAAACAAAATCATCGAGGAGCTTGCCGCTGAGTATTTCGCTGACCTCATCGTCGGCAAAGACAGTAGCTACATACTGCAGGGCGATGGAATCACTGCCTCAGTCAGAAACATGATGGCACGCCTGATCCCAGGAAAGCTGTCTCGTGTCATTGAGGCGTTTGAGAGCCCTGTGTTTGGACCAATGAAACAAGCCAACCCTGCACTGCGCAGAGCGCTTGGCGACTTAGTCAAAGCAAGAAGGAAGGCATACAAGAACGTCATGCTCGGAGATGGCACGCCTATACGTGTCTACAACGAGACTGACCTCGGTAATGACGAAATTTACAAGGAACTTGAAGCACTCGGCGCAGCCTACACTGACAACAAAGGCCGTCGACAAATGCTCAAACCTGCAGCTGAGAAACGGATCGAGAAGGACAGAGCGCAAGCCGTTGCAGCAGCACTCGACAAAGTCCCAACATCGACTGTGGACGCGGAGGGTGGAGGCTTGGTTCGACAACCTGATGGCTCGTATGTAGGTAATCGATTTAGCCCATCTCAGATTCAGGCAATCATCAATGAGCCTGGGATGCCGAACAAAATCATTGAGGTAATGCAGGTGATTGATCAGGCTCAAGGCGTCGTCAACACCACATACGCTGCAGCGACTGCTAAAGTTCAGCGCAAAGGCGCAAAGAACAAAGGCAAGTTTGTTACCCGCTACCGCAATCTGCCATACAGCAATCGTGACGCAGCGCTGTATCAGATCGTAGTCAGCCCATCGGCTGGCACGATGAGGGTTGAAGCGCTGGACATGTCATTCCTACAAGCTAAGGCAGCTACGAACTGGGAAAGCAACCCAGCATGGCAGCAGGCTTTCGGGAACGTGGACAGCATGATCTCTGACCTCAAGACCTACATCAATGCGCTGGGTGGGAATACACCTACCGCTCAGGTGTTGGGTTCAGAGGCTAAGCGGAATCTGCTGAACAAGTTTCTCGGCGTTCGCAACGTCAGAGGCAACCCGCTGATCTCACCTGAATACAAAGTCAAGGAAGGCGAGCATCCATGGAGAGCATTCCGACTGGATCGCATCATCGCCATGAAGGCGAGGAACGAGGCTACGCCGACTAGGTTCAGTCAGAGGGCATACGAGCAAGCACAAGGCAACTTTAGTCCTGCTGCAACCGACGTGGACCAGCTGGGTATGTATTCCAAAGCTGAGCGAGCTATCAAGGACCTCAAGCAGGAACGTGGCACAGGCCAGCAGTTCATGGCAGCGCTCGAGAAGGCTGGTGTTAAGCAGGAGGAGATAGCTGAGACTGGCTTAGACAAATTCCTTGAGGACAACCCGAGGACGACCAAGGAGGACGTGCTCAATCACCTGCTGGCAAATCAGATCGAGGTCAATGAGACAGTGTTAGGCGGTCGCAGGGTGCTTACGCCTGATGAACAGCAGAGACTGGCATTCCTTGAAGCAGAGAACGCTAAGAAGCCGCTCGGAGCGATTAATGACACCGTGGGAGACGGAGCGTTTGAGGAACTGCTGACTTTGCAAAACATCCGCGACGGCATGTCGACAGAAGACCTCACGGCTGCTCAGCGAATCCTGGAGCGTCAAAGGCGGTGGACTGAAGCCAATCATCTGACTGCTCGCATTGAGAACCTGGAGCTGAGTGGTGACTTTGAGGACCGAACTAAATACAGCAGATACACAGCACCTGGGTCTGAGCAGGGAACCTATCGCGAGCGGTTGTTGACAATACCATACGAGAATTTCGGCGACTCATACAGAAGCCAGCATTTCGAGCCCAGAAACATAGTTGCTCACGTGCGGCATAACACACGCATAGGAAATCTGGGAGAGCGAGTGTTGTTTATTGAGGAGATACAGTCTGATTGGCACCAGGAAGGCAGAAGGAAAGGCTACAACACCCCAGCCGTTGAGGCTAAGAACAAAGCAAAATCCATAGAGCTAAACGAGGAGCTGCGAAAACTGGAGCGAGAATACGAAAGCCTGATAAAGCGAAAGTTTGCCATCCTAGAATCTCCACGCGAAATTCGAGACTCAAAGGAATCAATCCAGGAGATGGACAGACTTCAGGAGCTGGCAGACAGCAACCGTGAGCAGCAACGTGGTCTGAACAACCGAATTTTTAAGGCTGACTACCCAGACATAGCACCAGACGCACCGTTCAAGAAAACGTGGCCCGAGCTGTCGATGAAGCGAATGCTGCGCGTAGCGGCTGAGGAAGGCTTTGACGCGATTGCTTGGACCACTGGTGATGTTCAGGCCAGTCGCTACGACTTGTCCAAACAGGTGCAGAGGCTGGAATACAATGAGGTTTCCCAGCTCCTTAGGGGCTTCAAAACAGGCGAGTCGGGCGGCTTGTATCCTGTTCTTGAGCGAAACATCGCTCCAAACCAACTGCCTGACTACATAGGTAAGGAACTGTCTCAAAAGCTGCTTGGTCAAAAAATTGACGGCAGCGGCAATCACGTCATTGATGGCGACGACATCAAAGTCGACTCAGGTGGCATGAAAGGCTTCTACGACCGCATTCTGCCAACCCTGAAGACATGGAAGCAGGTCAAAGGCAAAGACGGTGAACGCCTGAAAGTTCAGATGCACGGAGTTGGCAAAGGCCTGAAAGGCCACTACGTCAAACTGACACCTGAGCACCGTGCCAGCATCCTAGAGCAAGGCTTGCCCAGATTCAGCCCTGGATCAACTGAGCTGACTCAAAGCAGGTCGCTGAATGATCGTGGTGGTGCCATCTACACCAACGAGCGAGGAGACAGAGCTATCCAGCTATCTAGCCGCTCAGGCGTCAGGGTCTACTCAGATCGAGGCAAGCGCATTGGACCTGTGTTTAGCTCAGTGGAGAAAGCGCAGGATTACTTGAGCAGACGCTAGACGCGAAAAACCCCCACCAGCTAGAGCCAGTGAGGGCATCCCATAATAAGCAATTATGTCATATGAACACACGCACCAAGCCACTCGGCTTGGCGGTTTTGATTAGCACGTTCAATGCCAACTGCCCTGGCTGAACAAACGAAAAAACCCTCACCAGCCGAAGCCAGTGAGGGCGTTCCATATTCAGCAATTACTAAACCACTCCAACCCACACACGTTGGAGGGCGAGGACGATAGTAGGCGTAGAGCCAACCTGTCCAGACCAAATACGAAAAACCCTGCTCCAGAGTATCCAACTGCGGAACAGGGTCTTCTAGTCGTAGTCGTATGTCAGTTTGTGCTAGGTGTCCTTCGCACAACAAATCCCTGTCACCCTGACAGCAACGCGCCATCAGGCAGGTTCACCAATTCTCGCAGGTGTAATACACCCGTCAACGGGTTTTTTGGGGTTGGAAGCAGCTTTGTGATTGAGTAGAAAATTAGGGGCAATGACTAGTTTTAAATGCTGCTATAGCGGCAGAGTTAATAACGAAAATAGCATACGTACAGAAATGCTTGAAGCCAATGATGCTCGGCAAGCATATGAGAAATTTCTGGCTAATCAGGGGCAGTTTCCCGAAGCCGTATATGTGTCATGTGAATATGGCGAGAGACTTTTTGAGGACCACATACCCGAAGCTCGGGCAAAAGCTTTCCTGGAAAAAATTGCGGACGGGAAACGGGAGATAGAACACCGTATTGCGACCAAAAAGGCAGAGGCATCGCTGTCTTCCACTGACATACTTCTCAAGCAGCTGACAGCCAAGCAGGATAAAACCAATCAGTGGCTCAGAAAAATTACGTGGTCAATCTGGTGCATTTTCCTGATTCTCGTGTTTTGGAATTTGTTAAGCTGGCGATATTATCAGATACGCTAAGCCACCCATTCAACATCTGAGCTTTCTGCTCAACGCTACCTCGAACCCCATCAGCCATCGTGCAGATTGCGTGAAAGCAGAGGACTTCAGGAATGGGCACAAGTCGTTGAGTCTTGGTGTTGGCAAAGCAGGGTGGTAGGACCTGCACTCGGTCTTTAGCCACTGCCCTCAATGCATCCTGATCATGAGCACCAGGGTGTGAGTGCATGTATGCCAAGCAATGATGCAGAAGCCACATCAGATCGCTCGTATTCCTGCCCACAATTAATCCAGCATTCAGGTTGGCTTGCTCGTCCTCACACATAGCCCAAATACCATCTGAGCAGGTCTGAGACAGCTCTGTGAATGCTCCAGGCATCCAGACTATGTCCAGATCGGCAAACGCTGTCATAGAGCCTTGTGGGATGATTTTTAGGGCTTTGATGGCATTCTCAAGCTGCCATCTGATAGCAGATAACCACTCACCCTGCATGAAGTTGCCAGGATCTGAGCTGGAGCGCTGAAAATGAATCCACTCCACAGGTTCACACCTCCTCAAGCTGGGCTCGAAGTAGTTTCGCCTGATGCCGTCATGGCTAGTGGTGCCCGATGTGACTAGGTAGACCATACGAGTTCAGGGTCGCCGTGAGGAAACGGCAGGATGGATGGTTTGGGACCTAAAGTAACGATGCGGTGCATTGGCTCAAAATCAGCCCTCAGCTTCATCAGGTGACCTCGCATCACGTCCTCAGGGATACGAGCAGGGTCTGGTGTTCCACCGTCGTAGAAATGAGTCTCAGGCTTACTGTAGTCCATATCGCACCCGACTATATTCAGCTCTGTGGCAATGCCGTGTAGGGTGGCTTTGTTAAGGATGTCGTAAGCTGCGTTGACAACCATCGTCCCGTTGTAGGGGCAGGAATACCAGTGAGGTCGATGGAGGTAGGAGGCACACATACGGAAGCCCCTGAAATGATCTGTGTCCACTCCAGTGACCCTGCGCATGTCGTAATTCTGAGACCATAGGAAGTCTTCGGAGACATACCACGTGGCGTGCTTCTGACCGACTACTCGGATGGCGTTGTTGAGGCAGTGAGCTTGGTCGAAGGAGTCTCCGTGTTTGGCCCACCAATGAGGCGAGTAGGGGGCTGACCCTACCAGCAGGACTTTCTGCATGAGACCAGAATATCAGGTGTAACACACCTGTAAACGGTTGACTTTAAGGTTGTCATTAAGATACAAAAACTGCCTCCGTAGCGTGTTTTTGGGGGATATTGGGCAACCGCTAGAATTTGCGTAAGTAGTTGGTAACAAGGAAGGAGTGGAGCCAGCTGTCGGGATTGAACCGACGACCGACGGTTTACAAAACCGTTGCTCTACCGCTGAGCTAAGCTGGCGTCCTTTGCGCTGCAAGGCTTTACGCAAAACGTTCTGGTTGGCGGTTGTCTTTATGGTTGTCATTAAAACGCACACTACGGAGGTCCACTACAGTGAAACTCCGAGGTCATTTTAAAGTCGTCCGCTACAAAAACCGCAGCGGTTCATCATCCTGGTCAGTCGTTGGCACCACATTGGTAGGCCATCGCATTCGTCGTAATTTCAGTGAGCGTGACGAAGCAATTCGCGTCAGGCAGCAGCTGGAAAATGAGGGCAACCGATACCTAGAAACAACCGCAAGCATCGGGACAAATCTGTCACGTCCTGAACTCAGCGATGCTGAAGCTGCTCTCGAAATGCTTCGGGAACATTCAGGCATGACGTTGATGCAAGCTGTATCTGATTTGCTTCAAACCCAAACCGCCAGACAACGTGAACTGACCGTAGCTCAGGTTGTCGACAGGTATGTGTCCAACAAGTCCAAGGACAACCTCAGGCGGCGAACGCTGAATGAGCTCCGAGTGTTTGCTGACAAAGTCAGGACCAAGCTTGGGCAGATGGAAATCCGCAAAGTCACAGCCAACGACTTGGAACAAATCATTCCTGAGTCAGCAGCTCCGCAGACCCGCAAGAACTACATCACCAAGTTCGGGCAGTTGTTCAACTGGGCCGTTCAACGACGCTATCTGGTCAACAATCCTGTCGATGGCATGTCCAAGCCTCGTGTTGATAGCGGAGACAACGTCATACTGAGCCTTAAACAAGCTCAGGACGTCCTTAGAGCCGTTCATGGCACGCCTATCCAGAACTTGATCGCTCTACGCCTGTTCGCTGGTTTTAGGGACAATGAGAGCAGGAATCTGGACTGGTCTATGATTCATCTGGATAAGCGCAGGATAGTTGCGACCCACACCAAAAAACGCCAGAAACGATCGGTTGAGATGAGTGACAATCTGGTGGAGTGGCTGGATCCGTCCCAACCAATCCTACCCATCAGTAACAGAACTGGTAAACCATCCAGCGGTTTTGCAGACGCATTGTTCCAGCAGATGCGACGCGAGGTTGGTATCACCGACAGGAAATACGACAACGTGCTCAGGCATACGGCACTGAGTTTCTACGGAGCCAGGACTGGAAGTCTGGACAAGACCGTCATGTGGGGTGGAACGGGCGTAGAGCCGTTTTTCAACCACTACCGAGGCTTGGTAGAACCTGAAGACGTCGACGCCTACTGGAGCCTGACGCCTGAGTCACTGGGGTTGGAGCTTGGGTCGCTTAAAAACCGCTAGGTATTCCTTGAGATCCGGCATGTAAACCATGCTGACCATCTCGTAGCCATTCAACCCGATTTCATCCCAAACTTCTGTGCGCATAGGTTTGTCGGTGTAATAAGTATCATACTCCCACTCGATCCAACCTAAAGCATTCTTACCTGCATCCCGAGTATCCAAATCACTCAAGAACACTGCAACCAGTGCGATGGCTGCACCGATGAGGTGGCTAGCAATGATTTTCATAGGCTGGCCACATCAGAACCCAGAGAGGCTGGGTAGGTCAACCTGTGACTTCTATATGGAAGCCACCATGGCTTCTATACGGAAGCTACCGTGACTTCTATATGGAAGCACAAACCAAACAAATCAACAAAAGGAACTAACCAAATCAAGTAGGGGAATGCTTCTGACTTAAACCTGACTTGGGTGCGGGTAAGCAAAAAACGGCAGTGCGCGATCTCCGTTGTCTGATATATGCCTGACTGTTGCTCCCACCTCCTTGCTGCGCACTAGCCTTGACCACTCAGAGAAGTTACGACCGCTAAGCAGAACCTGCATCGATGATGGATCAACTTTGGCTACCATAGCCAATGCTTCCACGCAACAGCAGTAAGACTCGTAATGACTTGCCGAGTTTTCATCCCCTAAAAACCCTGCCGTGTTAATCCAGACAACTCGGGAGTTGGTAAGATAGATGACCGAGAAGGCTGACATTTCTGTCATCCAGTAGCCATTTAGTTTAGGGTTTAGAAAGTAAATAAGGTGCGACCAATGACGCGGGCGTGTCCCTGGCATGCTTTTGCCCTGTTTGAGGATTTGCAGGTTTTGATAAGCTAATCCCCGAGCGCTACGCCTGAGTTTGGGAGTTTTATTTGTCGGCTGCTCATAGCTGCCGTTGCGGATCTGCTCAAGGACTGGGCGGACGCTGTCAAACTTGAGGTAGGTTTCTTTAAGAAAGTTTGCTCTCAGTTCAGTTCTTGCAGCAATCGCCAGAAAGCAAGCATCAATCGAATTGATAGGGTCTTGGCAGAATTCGATTAGCTCGGCGTCGTCTAGCGGTCGCTCCCACCATTTGTGCCATTTGCTGTCTATGTGAGCCCGATGTTCAATATTGCCAAGGATTTCGTAATATGAGCGGAGAGACTTTCCGTAGCGAAGCTTGCTGTCAGCCTTCGTTCTGATAACTTCAAGAAAGTTGGCTACTCGTTTGTTTTTACTCGGGTCTAGCCGCACTTGCACACTGTCTTCGGTGATGAACGACGCAGGGAGCGCATCGGCATAGACCTTGGTAGCTTTACGGCTGTTTTCGCATTTCAATGCTTTAGATAACAGCTCGTCATACATGGTAGGGCTGCCAAACCAGTCTCCATATGCGTCCCTGATGGTCTGGTCGTATTTGCGCAACCTGTCCTCCCATTTTTGAAGCCTCGCGGCATATTGCTCCTGGTCAGCATCTACGCCTGCTGCTGCATCTGGGCTGACCACGTTGTCAGTGCTGCCTATGGTATCGCTGTCACCGCCAATCCGCTTAACGACAGGCTCGCCTGATGGCTTGCCGTTTTTAAGATGGGTGTGAACTGAGTATTTCACACCATCGAGCTCAATCATTTTGAAATGAAGGTCGGCGCTAATGTCATGCTCAACAACCGTAGTGGCTTTTGACAAATCAAGCGAAGGCGACGTCTTGTTTGGTTTAGACTTGCCAGCCCTCCAGTAGACTCTGCATGGGTCCCAGCCCGTATGCGGTTCGGGCTGTGGGTCGACGCGTTCAAAAACTCCACATGCCGTTTTCCACCGCTCTATAAGATCGCCGTTGTCCTTGTTGTAGCAGTAATGAACAGATTCCCCGCCGGTAAACTCTGACAGCATCTGCGGAGCCAGAAACCCACCCCTCACTAGTTCCATGACATCATCAAACGATAAGTTGGTCGTGACGCCTCTGCTTAACTGTCTTTTAGAGCTGTTAGCCAACGTGTCTTCCCAGGTAGCCCACCTGCATCGATGCCAATGCTCCAGTTCGTTAGGGGATAGGCTTTCAAATGTTACAGGAACCTCTGCGGGAAATTTTTCGACAGGCAGCTTGTCGTAAACATTGAACGGGGAGTCGGGCTGTTTGGACCATTTAGTAAAATGCTTTTCAAACTGGTCCTTGATTGCCTCCCTCATAAATTCCAGGGGAGAGCTGAAAATGCAATACTCGCCGTCATGATCAAACCTGTTGGTATCAACCAGCATTTCGTAGGCATACTTGTCGGCATAAGATAGCCGAACCCCGATCTGTCGTTCTTGTCTGTCCATGGCTGTTAACGCTGCTAAAAATGATTCAAAGCAAGCGCCAAATCAACCAGGAATGCAAGAAAGTAATACACCTAAACGGCATAAGGCAAACGTAACTAATAAGTTGCCAATGCTAAAAAAGGAAGTTCTCAAACTTGCCGTTCAGCGCTAGCGCGCCTAAATTGGTCATATGCAAGCGGAGGACAGAAACATGCTAGCGCCAAACGGGCTACTCAATCCAATCTCCTTTAGGCGGCATTCCTGCCTTCTTGCGGCTGTCTCGATCCTTCCTGATCAGATGCAAAATGCGACGAGAAGCATAGCTGTTTTGCTTCCACAGCTCCTCGCCGTTGGGTCCAACAACGCAGTGTTTCAACCAATCATTCCACAGCTCGTCAGGGACACGAAACGATCTAATCGGAGTGCCTTTGTAACTGCGGGTTTTGGTCTTAACGATACGGCGCATGACTTCGGGCATTGCGCGATACAACAGGGGGCACCGTCAAGTTTTTTAAAACACAGCACCGGCTTGGAAGTCGGCGCAATACAGTAAACCAAACATCATACAAAAAGGAAACAACATGGCATATATGCTAAATACAACAGCCACCACCACCGACAACAACACCTCCGCTGAGGATTGCTCCTCACGCAAGGTCAAGACCAAGAAGCTATATCAGTCGAACGAATACATGGCTGATCAGATAGCTCTGAACATCATGAAGTCCGCAGGGCTTCGTAATACGTCGAAGGAGGATCGGGCCTACCTGTTGGCCGATGACTTCGCATTCATTGAGACTGTCAACGCTGCCAGCAAAGCCAACCAGCTAATGCTCGGATCAGCATACGGCAGTTTCTACTGGAAAGGACTGCACGAGAATTCCATCAAGATCAGGGAGTTTCACTCAGCCTTTGTCACCGGTGCCAACCTCGATGCCAAATCACCAATCCTGGCTTTAAGGAACGGTTTGGCAGGGTTTCACCGCTTCGGAAAAAAGGCCAGTGTTCACAACCACGACCAGTTGTTTGACATGTGTCTAGCTGCTTATCGTAAGTGGGAACACGGCCTTGAAACCACTCAGATCAGACGCACTGATCGTTGGGTGAGATAATTTTATGGTCAACAGCAGGCAGAAAGGTAAGCGAATCGAGTTGGCACTAGCGTCCTTGATCAAGGACTACGGGTGGAAAGCAAGGCGAACGGGGTTTTATCAAACTCAGGCAGGACACGATGCAGCTGACGTGGAATGTAAGGATCTCCCGATCCACTGGGAATGCAAAGGCACCGAACGCACACAAATCAGGGATTGGCTATCACAAGCCTGTGGGGACAAGCGGGATGACCAAATGCCAGTGGTTGCCTGGAAATCGAAACACCGACCTTGGGTGGGGATCATGATGCTCGAGGACCTGTTTACGATACTACAGCACACTGACCTAGAAGCACTCTCGGAGGCTTTAAAGCTTCGCGAGGTAGAGGGCCGAGGCGCGGGCAACAGTGCCGTTTCTGAGGCCGAAAACTAGGCCTCGCCAACACCAAATATAACCCGCCGTGACAGGCGTAATGCCGGAGGTGTGCCCCTGTCACGGCTAACGAGAAAGCAAATTATGTCACTCAGACTTAGCATTGAAGAAAACGCTGGCATTGCCAGACCTATGGTCCCTCAGGGATCACAAATCGCCCGCTGCGTCGGGATTATGGACCTCGGAACTGTCATGTCAGATTGGCAGGGCAAGTCAAAGCCGAGGAAACGGGTGTCCCTAATGTTCGAGTTCCCCAAGCACAAGGCAACGTTCCGTGAGGAAGACGGCGCTCAGCCACTGGTAAAGACAATCACCTACACCAGGAGCTTCAATGAGAAAGCCAATCTCAGGAAGGACCTGGAAGCTTGGCGAGGTGCTGCCTTCACTCAGAAGGAATTGCTCGGGTGGGATCTCGATGTCGTCCTCGGTCAACCTGCGATGATCACTGTCACGCATAGGGTAAACGCTGAGGGCAACACCAAGGACCGTATCACTGGTATCAGCAGCATGCACGAAGACCTCAAATGCCCCGACCAGATCACACCTGGTTTTGTGTATGAAATCCAACAGCACCCACGCAACTGGGACAAGCTGCCACCTTGGGCTAAGGACGAGATCAAAGCCAGTGACGAGTATAAGGCAATCACAGGCAATGACGACAGCGCCAACACCGTAGCCGAGGAAGAAGTCGATGCGGTTCCGTTCTGAAGTTAAGACCGGTGTCTACGACGGGATGGCCGATCCCGACTATCGTCGGGACGGCGCCCTGTCCACCTCGCTGCTGAAGGAAATGGGTAAATCACCCAAGCGCTTTCACGCGAAATGGACGGGGCTTATCCCCAACGTCGACACTGAGTGTTTCCGGTTCGGTCGGCTGTTCCACATGTATGTGCTCGAGCCAGATCGATTCCATAAGGAAGTCATTGTTTGCCCAGATGAACGACAGGATCGTCGCCTGAAGGAAAACAAGCAGTGGTGGGCAAAGGTCAAAGAAAACGGTGCCGAGGTTATCAAGGAGAAGGAGCTAGAGAAGGTGATTGCCATGGCTGATGCGTTCTATGCATTGCCTGGAATTAACAACATGAAAGGCTCCCGCACTGAGTTGAGCGTATTTGCCAACGGCCTCAGGAAAGGCATCGACGCCAAATGCCGAATTGACATGGAGAAAGACGGGGTAGTGGTGGACATCAAAACCACTCGTGAAGGTGGAGCATCTCCCAGGGAGTTCATGCGAACCTCACGCTCGTTCAAGTATGCATGGCAGGAGGCTAGTTACCGTGCGACATGCAAAGCAGCTGGGTTAGAGCTGAAAACATGGCACTGGGCAGTTATCGAGAAGGAGCCGCCGTTTGAGGCTGCGATATACACCTTCACCGGCGATGACATTGCTAGGGCCACTCGAGAGGTGAATGAAGCCTACACGACCCTGCAAAGCTGCCTGAACCTGGACTCATGGCCCTCACACACACCGACACAACCGCAGGAGCTGCAGCTCTACGGCGGTTTGTGAATAAGTCGGAGTAGGGGTAGGACGGAATTTGTCCTACCGGATCCACGATAGTGGGAAAACGCAAGAAACTGGTCCTACGGAAGGAGGCTTGGGACAAGCTCCCGAGCCTCCTCCAGGACGCAACCACTAAGTTCATGGTGAGGGAGGTGTTCTACTTTGACCCTCCGATTGAACTGCCACCCGCCTCTCCAGAAGGCATCCACTACAGGTCAAATGACCACCAACAATACCTGGACTATGTCCGCGAACAGCTGGGCAGGGGAGTCAGGGACAGGGGAATCCTGAGGTCGTTCATTGTTGGTTTAGGTGGGTGCGGTCTGGAGGGTCGAGAACTGATCGAGCGCATCAAGACCAAGCTACTCAAATGAATAAGAAACCATACATACCAGACTGGATCTTCCGACAAGGCTTCAGCGCACATCAGCTGGCGATCTACCTGTATGTCTACATGCGAGGTCAGTGCTTCGAGACGAAGAAAAAAATATACAAGGCCCTGCGAATCAACTCAGGAGCCTTCTACTCAAACCTCAACGCATTAGTGCAAGCAGGTTGGATCATGAAGTCCTACGAAAGGAAAGGCAAAGCAGTGACTTACACGGCACGACTTGATGGTGCCGAACTATCGGACAGGCCAATCAAGCCGAAGCGCAAAGCCACCACCCGCAAAGACAGGGAAGCGCGAAACATGATCATGCTGGATGACCTCAGGGTTCACCTAAGCAAGAACGGCCTCGACCCTGAGTCGAGCGATAAATCGAACGTCGCCTGATACCGCTATGAGCAAAGAAACCAAACCATCACCAATGTCCGTATCGGTCGAGGTGCCGATGGACGTATCCGCTGAGAAGGCATTCCTTGGGTGTTGCCTGACGGGTGCATTTGAGCAGGCGCTAGAGCTAGGAGCATGTGAGGATCATTTCAACGAGATGAACTGCAAGCTGATCTGGCAAGCAATGTATTCACTCAATGCTGACGGGCTAGAAATCGACCCTGTCACGGTTTGCAAAAAGGCTGACGGGCTCCTCATGTTTGTTGACTCGCTAGTCGCAAATGCACCTGCATCAGCCAACCTGTCCTACTACTGGGAAGACCTCAACAATGCCTGTGTCAGGCGTCGCATATTCAAGCGCTTCCACGACACGATCAACATGTGCAGCGACCCTGAGGTAGGCATCCACTCGCTCCTGCACCACATGGAGCAAGCCTTCTTCGATGTCACAACCAAATCAACCTCAGCCAAAGATCAGAAGAAAGCTTGGTCCGAACTGCTAAGCTTGTTGAGTTCTGCTTACGGCAAAGGTCTACCTGAAAACGGCCTCCTCACCGACATCTATCCAGTCGACAAAATCATCAGAGGATTCAAACCAGGCAGCATGAACATCCTCGCTGCTCGTCCTGGTAGAGGTAAGTCAGCCTTCGCAGTGCAGATCATGCGAAACGTGGCAATGCAGGGTAAGCACTGCGTCTACTGGTCGTATGAGATGCCGTTCAACCAAGTCGCTAACCGTTTGATTGCCTGTCACACGGGCTTGGATATGCAGTGCTACCTAGAGACAGGGAAGCTGGATAACGATCAAGCATTGTTCAACGGGTTTAAGGAGACTGCATCGATGCCAATCCACATCGAGGATTCGGTGGATAAGAACATTGCCAACATCCGCTCTGAGGCTCGGAGGTTTGCAAAGGAGAAGAACACCTCGTTGTTCATCATCGATTACCTGCAGCTGGTCCCACCACATCGCCGCAGCAGTAACCGCACAGTAGAGGTCAGTGAAATCAGTCGAGCGATCAAGAAAGCTGCGATGGAAACTGGCGTGCCTTTCCTGGTGCTCGCTCAGATGAATCGATCTATCGAAGAACGTGGTGCCAACTCTGAACCACGACTGGCAGACCTCCGAGAGTCAGGGTCGCTAGAGCAGGACGCCGACACGGTAACGTTCCTAAATGATGACCCAGATGACAAATCCCTCATCAACGTTCTGGTTAAGAAAAACCGTCACGGTGGCGAAGGCACAACCTGTCTTGAGTGGACACGATGGAACGGTCGATTTGAGGCCGCTGAAATGCCCGTAAAGAAAATCAGCAAGCCCGCATTTTGAGTATGGCAAGAAAGACGAAATTGATCATTGGGCTGGCAGGGAAAATGCGCAGCGGTAAGACATCCGCAGCCAAGTTCCTGTGCCATGGGTTCGAGCAAGCAGGGTATGACCCGATCAGGTTGGGGTTCTCAGATTACCTCAAGAACAAGCTATCCCTGGTGACAGGGCCGCTGAATGACGACGACAAATGCAGAGCCAGACCAGCGCTCAGGGGTTTGGCTGACTTCTTCAAATATCGCCACGGTGAACGGTTCTTCGTTGAGCAATGGCTGAAGATCGCCAACGAGTTCGGTGAGCGTGGTGTGAATGTCTTCATCATCGACGACGTGCGCTATCCCTACGAAGCACAGTTCATCTGGGATCATGGTGGCGATGTGGTCCGTCTAAAGCGACCTGAGACCGATGCCACAAATGACAATCATGCCAGTGAGACGTCAGTGGATGAGATTGATGCTGACTACACGGTCACTGCTTCCGAGCTACAGGATCTCACCGACCAACTCAAAGCGATCTACCTATGATCAACAATCGATACGTCGTATCCAACCATGAACCATGGGAGTCATTTGTGTCCAAATTCAACGGCAGCATCCCCAGTGTTGCCGCTGTTGCCAAGTATTTGGTCAAGCAGGGTCATAAGCTTGAAGTCAACGGCCTTGAGATGCGTCCGCATGGCGATCTGGTGGACAAAGGTGACATCTGGGTTTTAAAAGACGACGGCACTCCAGACTACCGAGTGGAGGTCAGGCAACTGACAAAGGAAGACTTCACATGCGCTGACGACTTTCGCCATCCAGTCATGACGCACTACTTCTGCATCGATTGGGCGAAACTAGACCCCAAACCCAAATGGGTATTCATCGTCAATCGGGCATGCACTCATGCAGCCAAAATCAAATGCGGTAACGAGGTCGCCAACTGGCTGGTGACTAATGCACCTCGATACTCAAGTTACGCAGTTCTTAAAGATACACCCGAATACGTGAGCCTATGATGAACAATGAGTCATACAGCTGGGAAGAAAGCACTCAGGAGCTCTATGAGATGTTCAAGCGCGGTGAGAAGTATTTCTGGTCTAAGCCGCATCGCAAGAAACTGAGAACGCAATGGCGAGGCAACAACCCTAAACCACCGACGCCGCTACCTGGAACCGATGACAAGGAGAAGGAATGACATGCCAGCAATGCGAGGGCAGGGGATATGTCACAGGTCAATCACGAACGGAAATTTGCCCAGCCTGTGGTGGCTGGGGATACAAGGAAGGAAAGCATGCGCCTAGAACCACAAGTGCTGCTAAAGCACCCGCACGGAATCACAATGCAGTGGTGGAATGTCGCCGAGAACTATCTCGTCATCGCCACCTACCAACCTACCGACAACGGTAAGTATGCATTGACCAACGTTGCGGGTCCGTGGTCGGGAGTGGAGAAGCCAGTTGAGTCATCGCCTGAAACATGGAAGCCCTGCATTGTGCCAGGGTTTGACCAGGAGCGAGCGTTTGCACTCGACAGGGCTGATCTAGTCCTGACCGCACTCAACGCCTCATACGGAGGCCCTCAGGTGCTCAAGTCATTGTTTGATGGTCCCATCATGGGATTCACTGAACTGGCTGAGAACTAGCCTGTGAACGCAAGCTGGGGGCAGCAGCAAACTGCTCCCAGCCTTTACGAATTTCATCAACGTCAGACAGCTACGGGTAATGCGGCGGCGAGGGTTTTTTGCATTGGTTTTCCCCTGGCTGGTGAGCATAGCGCCCGTCCAGTAACCGCATAAAAGCTGGACCTGTCTGACAAATTCGTTGTTCCACAACTGTAACAGAACTTCTCAGCAATGTGTGCGAGGTTAATGATTACCTAGTTGTTCAGGCCCCCTAACCTAGGGTGTGTCGCGTCGTAACATGACCGTCATAAAGCGATCAAAAAACGGCACACTGAGCAGGATTTAACATTCGTGCTGAACTTATGAAAGTTGGCACAGGTTGGCATGGGATTTGCAAACATTCCGGCCACATAAGTTAACCGCTCGTCGGACAGCTTGGTAGGAACCGCCCGTTCCTTAATTCGGGAAACTAAACCTTAGAGGCAAGCCATGGGCTTGTATCTCTACTGATGCCTGATGGCTCAACGAAGAACGCGTTGGGATAACCAATCCTAAACTGACCTAAGCACTGACTGTGCAGTCCGAGAAAAACCCGAGAGACCTTACCAGACAACACCCACGGCTGACCTGAGCCTTCCTCAATCAGGAACACCTGCTGACACAACCGCTGTATAGTCAGCAGCTTTCAACGAAACCAACCGCCAGCTCGATTGGCTGGCGCTAAGCCACGCAGGTGAATTGTGCCAAAATTCGGAGCAGTTCATCACAGGAGAACTACGCCCTCGTGACTTAGAAACAGCAATAACTCAGTAGAAAAATCAGTCTATGAGCGCAAAGCCTAAGACCGACGACACTGTCGTCATTGTGAGAGAAACAACGACCACCAATGTGGTTCGTGAATACATCAAAGTCAGCAAAGACCTCTACGCTGACACCGAAACAACATGCGACGCCTTGCTCCAGCACGGGACCAAGATCGTCAACAAGAAACCACAGACCAGCGTTCGCATGTATGCCTACGAGCCAGTGAACAGCTGGAACAAACTCAGCAGCACTCATCAGCTGCTAACCAAAAACATGGTGGTGGAGAAGACCGGCGAAGCCGCTGGCAAACACTACCGATCACTCAAAACTATCAAACACTAGAAAGGAAGACTATGTCCGAGAACAACGAAGTTATCACAATATCAGTAGGTCAAGAAATGACCGTCTTTGAACAATACGCATTTCAAATGACCAAGTATGAAATGTGGCACAGGTATCCAGAAACGATGGGTATGAATGCCGAAGCCATCATAGATTGGATCAATGCAAACGAGCACCGCATTGCAGGAGACCTGTCAGACAGAACCTATGACGCTGTAGCTCAGAATGCGTTGCTGCAGCAAACCGATCATATGAATGATGCAGAAATTATGAACATCACTGCGGACGCTGATCTCTCTGATTTTGCATCAAGCATGGAGGGGCGAGGCATGGATCGCGTTGATCAGATAAAAACGGAGGGGAACGGTATTATCGATGCCGAGATGCTTAGTGCTTCCGCGAAAAATCTAAAATATGACCCCCATGGTTATGATGATGATGCACCCGAAGGCCCGCAGTGCATTGCTGATTGCGGAGCATATGACAAAGGCATGATCGCATTCCACATGTATGCCACAAAAGCTGGCTTGGACGTTGATGAGTTCAAACAGTTCTATCTGGCTGGAGTTGAGTTTTTACGGGATGACATGACATGGGATGACCTGGTCGAGGAGGGTTATGATTCTGATGAATTTAAGGAGGCGCTGTCCAAAAAATCGCTGAAAGAAATACTGGACATGAATCGCAAGTTCATTGCTGCAGCAAACGCAGAGGAGGTGGCACATGTCTGACAACAACATGTTCATTGTAATCACTCAACCTGTCCAAGCTATATACCGATGGGGCGTGCCAATGACTAAGCATGAAGCTTGGGTCAAATACCCAGAAACCAAAGGCATGAGCAGTGACGAGGTGTGTGATTGGATTCAAGAAAACGTTGATCCACGAGACCTGCTCAGGCCAGGTCTGCACGACAACAGCGCCGCTGTTGAGGAGGTTGTCTATGATGCCGACGCCGAGTTCTACGACCTTGAAATATCAGATGTAAGCACCGCCGATGATTTGGAGTATGCGAAAAATCATTTTACTGGCCGCGGTTGGAGCAGGGCACATTTAAAGTGGGAGACAGCAACATCCAGTGACGACGAGCTAGACGAGTTCATCGAGAAGTCGACCAAGGAACATGCATGGAGTGTCGACGACAGGTGGACCGAGGAGGATCCTAATTACGACGAGCCAGATGTTCCAACCTGCATAGGCGGCAACTACTCATACGAGGACGGGGATCTCATTGATTTCTGGAAACAGGCTGAGGCAGCAGGACTAGATCCTGTCGATTTTGAGCAGTTTTACTTTGAAGGTGAACTGCTGCGTCATGATGACGATGGAAAGCCTGTTGATGAGTTCTGCAAGGATTGGGAGCCATATCAGAAAGCCCTGGAGAAGAAGTCGCTCGAGGAGATCATTGAGATGAACCGTCGTTTCATGGCAGCAGCGGAGGTGGCACATGTCTAAAATCTACGCAACCCACAAGGAATACGGCACAGCTGTCAGTGTGAGGCTTGCTGTCCTGGACACGGATGACATACGCGCCAAAGCACCTGAGCTTAGCAAGTTGTCGGACCAGGAACTGGTAGCTTTGCTTGGCAAGTCAGAGATCATGCAGGACTTCGTCTACGAAGCTGGCGAGCTTGATGCCATCGAAGGCGCTTTATACGACGGCAAGCAGTTTTTTGAAGTCGAGCTTAGCCTAAGCGATGACAACAGAAAATTGATCCGCGAGCTGACAGGCACCTATGCGAAAGTCGATGAGGTGCTAAACACCTACAAGACCTGGACACTCGAGGAGGAAGACCATGATCTGATTGATGAGGTAGTAGCACTCGCTCACAAGGAGGAGGTCCACGTATGAGCATCACAGAAAACGACAGTATTACTGTGACTTGTTGTTTAACCGGCAAGACTCGCCCCTCAAGCAGAAAGTTTTTCAAGAACAAGGCAGCTCGCCTTGGTATTGATGAAAGCACTCTGCTTAGATACTACGTCTGCCGCGAAGCGCTAGTTCAGGCGGTCGATCATGGTAGGGACCTCGAGAAGCTGGCTGGCAAGTCAGTCGACTTGCAGCAACTGCTTTCCGAGAAGTCTTGGGGTGAGATTGTCAAAATAAACAACTATCGCAGCATGCGCTGATTCGGCTCACCCCTCATACAAGTAGCACAGCCGGTCAGTGTTCACGCACTGGCCGGTTTTTCATGTATCCAGTCAAGGCAAATCAGTTAGGGGGCTTACGTGCGTTAGGGGCCTAACTGATTCTGCTTGCACTCGATCAGCTGCTTATTGCTAGTCGGCTGAATGAACGACTTTGCAGTTCGAGCATTTAAGAAACCGTTTTTTGGCCACAAATATGGCTCCAATAAGTAGAAAGACCAATGCAGGTATAATGAGGGCTGAAACAACATAAGTCGTGAGCAACGCTCCTGATGCTGCATCAGCTGCTGAATCTGCAGTTGCAACCCCAGTTGCCCCTACAATAAGGAAAACCACTGCCCCTAGAATGTAGAGAACAGCTGGACTAGCAACGAGGTATCCTAGGATGACCAAAGGCTTTGGAAGCCAGAACAGTTTCACTAGCCTGAGTTCGCCTCGGTCACAGATTTTGCAAGGAACTGGCAACCCGTCCTCAACGCCCTCCGATGGCTCAACGTATTTGACTGACGCGGCTGCTTTAGCTTCGGTCTTACTTTCCTTGGCCTGAGGCTCTGCAGGAACATCTGCCACTATCGCCTCAAAATCAGTCCCGCAGCCAACACACGGAACGACCACCTTACCAACTAGGTCTACGATATTGGATTCACCGCAGTTTGGGCATTTGACGATCATAGGCGATGGTTTACCACATTCTGGTCACAAAACTCAATCCCCCACACGGTAGAAGCGCTTCTCAGCTCCTTCATCTAGGTCGACTTCAGTGGTGCCTTCTTCACCAATGACAACGGTCCGCCACTCGGCCCATGGGCCAGATACGGAGTCAGTCGCCTCAATGACAGCGTTGGCATTTTGATCTCCTGTTACGATGAGTTGGAGCGGCAACCTGATAGATAACTCTGGGGTCCGAGTTACGCTGCTTGGAAGGAAAAAACCGTCTGGCCAGAGATGTCTTATTTCAAGGCGTTCTGCCTCTGTTTGGCTGTGAAATGCTTTAGGGATGGTGATCGAGGTCAGCCTCCGGCAGTCATAGAAGGCCCAATCCCCAATGCTGGTTACGCTATCTGGGATGGTGATCCTGCTCAGCCTACTGCAGCTCTGGAAGGCCCCATCCCCAATGCTTTTGACGCCCTCGGGTATGGTGATCGAGGTCAGGCTGCTGCAGCCATAGAAGGCCCAAGGCCCAATGCTTTTGACGCCCTCGGGTATGGTGATCGAGGTCAGGCTCGTACAGTATCGGAAGGCTTCATCCCCAATGCTGGTGACACTATCAGGGATGGTGATGGAAGTCAGGCTTTCGCAACCAGAGAAGGCCCCACCCCATACACTACGCCCAATACTGGTGACAGGTAAGCCTTCAATTTCTGCTGGAATGACCAGCTCGCCTTCAGCTTCGAAGTAACAATCGGTAATCGTTACCTGACCATCAGCAATTTTATATGTCAGGTCACCGAGTGTGCCGGCACAAACGCTGGAGCTGAGGACTGAAAGGACCAACACCAACCAGATGGAATGCATTACGGGCTTTCTCATGATGGCTTGATTTTACCATAGGCAGAACAGGGAGCTCAATACATAGCAACGGCAGCAGGGTATTGCCAAACGTAGCAGCTTCTGGCAATGAGGCAGACAACTATGAATCCTGAAACAGATGACCTTAAGGCAATAAGGAACCAGCTTGGATCGTTAATCGCTGAAATGGAGGAACTGAACGCATGTTTCAAAGTAGCAGCTGAGAGCATAGCCAAAACTAATTCCAGTATCGCCAACAGCACCTCATATATCAGCATGTGGTCCTGGATATTGGGAATACTCGTGCTCCTCAGCGGCTTAACGCGATTAGTCACAGCACTGCAATGATCACGGTCAAACGCAGGGTTGATGACGGTTACGGCAAGGTCCACACAGTTCAGAAAGACACCTTCAGCAACCTCCAGGTGTTCCTTAGATTCATCGAGGATGACCTAGAATTGGGCTTAGACACGACTGTGATTGCAGAGGACCTACAGGACTACCTGGAGGACGAAGGCTACATTAGGAAGGTAGCCAGATGGATAGCTGAGAACACCTGCGATACGCACATCCACATTGATGACATTGCCAACCCTGACGGCTACGGCAAGCAGGTGGACGTGTTTGAGATTTGGGACGATGAGGGGCTGATCGCAACCAGCAGTTCGCAGCACTAGCGCTGTCTTTATGCCATCTCACCGGCTTCAAATCACTCCAACTTCAGGTATGACTCATTGCCGAGTATGATTTTAGGCAACTCCACGTTGAGCTTGTCTGACTCAGGAGTGAACTCAAACAGAGGTTTCCAAGTTTCGAGGTCCTTGGAGATGCCAAGCTTGTAGGTAGTGTTTGCTTGGACTGTGTAATCCAACATCAGGAACTCATCAGTCAGCTTGATGTCGTCTGCTTTAGGGCTGGCAGGCTTGCTGGTTGATGAGGCTATGTTTTCAGCAAGTCGATAGGTCAGAGTGCTTGTGATGACCCCATTCCAGTAACCTGCTTTCATAAGCACTGTGTTCGGACCTGCTATGAATTTAACTGCAACGCTGACAGGGTCGTTCAAAGAAAGCCTGTTGTTCAAAATACTCGCATCTCCATCCTGAATTTTCAGGTGATACCCATCTGCCGATCTACCACCAATATTGTAGCCAAGGATTTCCATGTATTTTCCCGAAGGAATTTCGATCCTAATCTCATCATTACCTTTAGCAAGCACGGTCACAATCTGCCCCAAGCTGTTGACAGCGGTTCCGAGAAAAATTGCAAGTAGGAGTGATCTGATCATGGCTTAAAGCTACAAAGCAGAAAGTTGGTCCTGCAAGCCAGATGGTGAGAGCGATTTAACTTTCTTCAGATTTCTTCCCGCCAAGTATTGACAAGGTGTAATACACCTCAGAAAATTGGATGGGCGGCTGGCATACGATAGCCAGTCATCGGCAACCTAGATGCCAGCAAGAAGTCTTACTCAGTGGGGTGCCAGAGATCCTGGAGCAACACTCACAACAGGTCAGGATCTCAAGAAGAAAGACCCTGAACGCTACCAAGCCATCGTCAGAGCCCTCAAGGAGGGCATTGGCCATGACTCACTCACACGTGTCTTCAACACAAGCAGGGAAGCACTCAAGGCGATTGAGGTAGCAGAGAAAGTTGAAGCCACCTCCCAAGATCAAATCCTCCAACGTCTTACACGCACACGAGACCTGTGTGTGAGCAAGTATCATGAAGCACTGGAAGCAGGTGAGGTGAAGGCGCAATCGCTACCCGTAGCTGTTGGCATTTTTACTGACAAAATCGTTCAGATCAGTGGTCAACCCTCGACAGTAATTGAACATAGATCGATTTCATTGACACCTGACGCACTGCATAGCCTCAAGTCTCAATGCAAGCCCTCGGAAGTCATTGAAGCAGAGGTTGTTGAAAGCCATGAGTCATAGTGGCTCAACTGAACAAAATGATTATTGTGCGAAGAACCACAGCAGATAGGGGGCGGGGGGGATCAGTTGTTTCAGAATTGCTCAACAATCGAGCGGATGTCCACACACACAACAAATGACAAAGCACTCCCTGATACGGGAGGCAAGAAGCGAGTCCGAGGTCGTCGTGCTAAGCGCAGGTCGATGCTGGAATCACCAGAACTACGCTGGAAGGCGGGAAGACAGGAACGATGGGTTACGGTCACCAAGCGACCACTCAACCGTCGTCTTATCGAAACCGATGTCGGCTTAGTTCACGTGAAGGACAACACGAGGTTTCAGGTAGGACTGAACTTTCCCTGCTGGGTAGAGCAGGACTCAGGACGAGTGGTAGCACGTGGGCTGCCTCGTCAGCTTCATAGGTGGTAGCTGATTCACAGATTTTCAAGTTCAGCACTAAGCAGTGTATGAACGACCCTGAGAAGGCTCAGGACGCCATGGATAGGTGTTGTGAGGTATGTGGCATGATGTGGGACGTAGACAGCCTCACAGTGCGATTTTGGGACAGTTTAGACGGTCCCTGGCTAGATGACTGGACTGAGGCTACCCAAGACAGCTTCTACGTAGAGATCGAGTCTGATGACTACAGTTAGATGGAGCCCACACCCAATCCTGCAGATACCCACTAGGGAGGAAGCAGAGCAGATGGCTGAGGCAGGTGTTCTTGAGCAGTATTACCAGCAGCGAGAGCAGCTGATCGAGCTGGAGAAGAAAGACCCCTACACCTATGGGATGGACCACCACAACACGACAGGTGTGTTCACTCACTGGGAGGATGCTGATAAGGCATTGGATGATCCAAACATCGACATCCTGTATGTGTTCGGTGGCAACCGAGCAGGGAAATCGAGGTGGATAGCCAGCAGGGTTGTTAGGGGGATGGTCAACAATCCCAAGTTTGCAGCTTGGTGTTGTCACAGTAGCAACGACTCAAGCATTCAGGTTCAGCAGCCCTACGTGTGGGAGTATTTGCCGCTGGAGTGGAAGGAGCAGAAACGCTCAGTGCGCTCAGTGGTGAACATAGGCTTCAGCCAGAAGAACGGCTTTAGCAATCGCACGTTTGTGGGACCTAACCACAGTCAGTGTTGGTTCAAGAACTATACACAAGACCTCGGCACACTCGAGGGAACTGAGCTTGATTTGATTTGGTGTGATGAGCTTGTTCCGCTGCAGTGGATACAGACGCTGCGCTATAGGCTTGTCAGTCGTAAAGGCAAGCTCGTGGTGACTTTCACACCTATCGATGGCTACACGCCTACTGTGAAGGACGCCATGGAAGGAGCCATCATTGAGGAGACTAGGGAAGCCAAGTTGCTAGACCCTAAGTCACCTCAGACGATAGCAGGAGTGCCCAGAGGGCACATGCCATACACCGCTAGAACTAGAGGCGGTAACGGCAAGTTGATGTGGTTTTTCAGTGAGTGGAATCCCTACACGGATTTCGACCGCATGAAGAAAACCCTGACGGGAAGGACACGTGAGGAGGTTGAGATTCGTGGCTACGGCTACGTCTCAAATCCAATCACTGGCAAGTTCCCGAGGTTCACAGATGCGAACATCGTATCGAAGGACCAGATACCTAAGACAGGCACTAACTACATGTGCGTTGACCCAACTCCTGGGGACAGGAACTGGTTCATGCTTTGGGCACGTGTGGATGAACTAGGCAGGGTGTTTGTCTATAGGGAGTGGCCAGACATGGCTAACTATGGTGAGTGGGCTCTGCCATCGTCCAAACTGGACGGCAAACGAGGCCCAGCTCAGACAGCCGACTGCGGTCGCAACCTGAGCCAATACAAGCAGCTGATCCGAGAGCTCGAGCGTAACGACGGTGGAATTCACGAGCGCTACATTGACCCACGAGCAGGCAGAACCGCTGTCCTGAGTCAACGTGAGCACAATCAAAGCCTGATTGACCTGCTTGCCACACCTGATCGAGGTGCTGGTGGTGAGATCACTAAAGACGGCTTGTTGTTTGTGCCAGCACCGATGGTCACCGTGGATGAATCATGTGCCCTGGTGAACAACCTGTTTGGATACAACATGAGCGAGGAGGTGTCCGTGTTGAACGAACCAAAACTATACGTCAGTGAGGAGTGTCAGAACCTGATTTACTCGCTGAAGACATGGACCAATGCCGATTTGGACAAAGGCGCGAGCAAAGACCCTATCGACTGCCTCAGATACATGATTCTGATGGACCCGATGCACGTTGAGCGCACTGCTGAGTATTCCACAGCAATCGGCAGCTACTAGATATGAGCCACAGCTACGAGGACAAACTCATGGCGACGACAGAACCAAACGTCGCTGAACTACGCACAGACTTTCGCAGGTCATACAGTGATCAGCGACTGACTTTCAGGGTTAGGGAGGGGGATGAAACCCGATTTGCATCATGGACAGGACAGTCCAGGGATGGAAAGAAACACGCTAAGGACATTGGGTCAGCCCCGTTCCCGTGGGAAGGAGCATCAGACACCAGAATACGCCTCGCTGATGAGGTTTGTGCCTTCATGGTTGATCTAAGCACCTCTGCAGTAAGCAGAGCAGCGCTGAACGTGTCAGGAACCGAGAGCTCGGATAGTGAGAAAGCCGCAGCAGTCGGCCTCTACCTGCGTTGGATGCTTCAAACGCATCTCCAACCAGATTGGGAGGAAGAACTGCGGCTGCACAGCGAATACGCAGCGCAGTATGGTTGGTCATGTCTACATGTGACTTGGGATCGTTGTTATGCCCAAGTTCCCCGCCGAATAACCCTCCAATCCCTCACCGGCTTCTTAGGAGTCGACGCCCCTCAGCAATTCGAGGCCCTCCAGGCTGCGCTGCGTGACCAGCAGGAGTATCTCGCTGACTTGTTGGTGGCTTCAAATGAAGGACTGACGAGGAAGAAAGCACTCAAACACATCAAGGAAGTCGCTGAGAAAGGCGAGACCATGTTTGAGATGCCAGAGATGGTGCGCAACCGACCATCCATCGTAGCACTCCGTCCTTACTATGAGGTGTTGTTCCCACCTGAAACGCAGGATTGGCACAGAGCCAGAGCGATATTCCGTAGGGATTACTACACCGTCGCAGAATTAGATGCGAAGGCGGCTTATGGTGAGTGGAGTCGTGAATTTGTCGACGCTGTTAAGAAAACTGCAGGTCAAAACAGCCAGGTGTGGGACTACGGCTTGTCACCTGTGATTGGTGAGACTGAACGCATTGAGGAACGCAGCAACCTGATTGAGATTGTTCATGCCTACAGTCGCAGAACCACTGAGAACGGCAATCCTGGCATCTACCTCACAGTATTCAGCCCATACATCGAGAAGGACCAGCGTGGTAACGAGGTGTATGCACAGCACGAGCTAGTAACCGAAGCAGGGGACACATACCCGTTTGAGGTGTTTACTCGTGAGAAGACCCGCAGATCACCTATCGAGTCTCGAGGTGTAGCTGAGATTTGTCGCACATGGCAGAACGAATACAAAGCACAGGCAGATCAGATATTTGATCGTTCGTCGTTCGACACACTGCCTCCGTTGAAAGTCCCACTACGCTACGGTCAACGCATCAAAATCGGCCCTGGTGTGCAGGTCTCAGAGCAACGTCCTGGAGACATCGGTTGGATGGAACCACCTCGTCGTGGTGCAGAGCTTGCTTTCGAGCTAATGAACCACATCCAGGAGCGCACCGACCGCTACTTTGGACGTCCAAACGAGAAAGTTCCACCTGTGGAAACACAGCTCAAGCAACAAGCCTTCGTGCATCGTTGGCTACGCCACATGAGCACTGTGATTGGTCGTATGTGGGGCCTGTGTCAGCGATTTGAGGATGACGAGAGGTTTGCCAGAGTAACTGGCATGAACATGCCTCTGCCACGTGATCCAGGCCAGTTTGACCTGCAACTGCACTATGACGTGCGTGAGCTGGACCCTGAGTTTGTGGATAAGAAACTGCAAGCCATCAGTCAGTTTGTGTTGCCAGAGGATGCCATGGGCATTGTCGATAGAACCAAGCTGATCAGGAAGAAACTGCAGGTCATCGATCCAACACTGGCAGATGAGTTGGTCACAGAGACTGCTGAAGCATCACAAGCGATGTTTGAGGAGGTTCAAAGCCAGACAGCACTGATGGCACTAGGCAACCAACCCAAATATGTTGAGAACGATCCTAGTGCTAACATCAAGCTGCAGTTCCTACAACAGATCATCGGCAACAACCCGAAATACCAACAGCAGCTGCAGCAGGACGAGCAGTTCCAGCAACTGGTGCAGTCCTACGCGCAGAACCTCAACATGAGTGTCATGCAGAACCAGAACAAGCAGATCGGCAGGATAGGAGTGAACCCGAATGCGTAGTGATGAATCAAACTGGGAGGAGTGGATGCTGGATGCGTTCCGTGTTCCAGACGACCACCCGATGAAGAAAGCCATCCTGGCAATACTGGATGAAGCTGCCCAAGCAGACGTGGCCTACGTGACAGTGCCTCAGGCTACGGACTCAGAACGGCATTTTTGTGCTGGCAGGTTGTCAGCGATTCAGGATTTGCACTCAGAGTTTGTTGAGTTGTTTAAGGAGGCAGGGAAGACTTAATTTGCCAGCATTATGGATGCACTGGCTTGACTTAAAAGATGCCTTTGATGAAGGACCACACATAGACTAACGCTGCTGCTCCTAAGACCCAAAGGAGCAAACCACCAGCGAGAACGGCTATCTGCCTGAAGGCGTCGCGCCACCAGCGAACCAACCCCCCGAACCAATCAAGGTCGATTCGTTCACCACAGTTTGGGCAAACGGTAATAGCGTCCTTAACAGTGTATTCCTCCAACTTGCGATTGCAGCTAGGACACCTCACGAAGTTGATGTTATTTGAAGCATCAGATTGCACCAGATGAAAAAACCTCACCTCAAGCGATTCAGGACCTGCACTCGGAGTTTGTGGAGTTGTTCAAGGACGCGTCAGAAGTAACCCAAGCTCAATAAAAACACCCAGAGGATAAACCCCACCAAAACCCAGAAAACGATGCTGTTGGCTTTCTTGCTTCGCTGAGTGCGATGCAGCGCTAACCCGACCTCGCCGCCACAATGCGGGCATCGAGTTGATCTGTCATCCAAGTCAGGTTTGAAGCAATGAGGGCACTGCATGGTTACCAGTTGTATTTGATGTAGTCTCGAATCGCTGTTCCAAATAGCGCTATCAAAACAGGGATAAGCACCACCCATAACAATGAAATTGCCACTAGTGGCAGCTGTGGGAGGACTTCTAGCAGTGTGGTTTTTGTCTGCGCAACCCAATCGATTACAGTCAAATTGCCGCAGCGGAAACAATAAGCCTGCCCGTATTTATTGAGCTCGCAGAATTCGTTTTCGTATCCGCAACTGCATTTGAATGAGCGGACTTTAGACATGCGATATTGATAGCTAAGCCAAAATTCGCAGCAACCTAAAAAAATTTTACCTCAGCTGTTGACAGGTGTAATACACCTGCGAAAATTACTACGGTGTCCAACCAATATCGGCTTCTGGCGAGCCGCTAAATCGCCTGGTCTACGGTTTCTTGCGACCGCAACAGCATGGCAATCGATACATCTATGACCGTGGATAACCAGCCCACGGAGGAAGCAGTCGAAGTTGGTGGACAAATGGACGCCATCAGGGAGGCAATCAAATCCTCGCTCGATCCCGCCCAGATAACACAGGAATCCCAACCTGAACCAATCGCTGAGACACAGGAGCAGCCTGTCTCAGAGGATATTCAGGAGGACCACAGTCAATCGGATGAGCAAACCAACTCATCGGACAGTGGATGGCAAAAACGAATTGATAGGCTGACAGCGCAGAAGAAAGACCTGGAGGAGCAACTTCAGGAGATGCGCCAGAAGAAATACGAACAGGCCAAATCCACACCCGAGGAGAAGAACAGCATATCTGAACTCATCGCCAAGGCAGCCTCACAGGATGACTTGGACAGACTCGAGCAGGACGCGATGGACGCCGAGCGCTGGGCTAAACGCACACTAGGACGCTACCGACGTGATCCTGAGTCAGTTGAGAAGGAGATTGAGCGCAAGTTGGGGCAACTACCCGACGATGTTGAGGAATGGCTGGAGAACTTAGGACTAGATGCCGAGTTCAGCCGTGAATCGGATATACCGAGGCGCAGAAAACTCCTCCAACAACGAGCACAGAGTTCAGAGTTTGCCGCTCAGAAGTATCCATGGCTGAGGGACCCTACTAACCCTGCTAGGGCAGCGGTGGATGATCTGCAGAGGAAATACCCTGCGATCAGGGAACTGGAGGACGCAGACTTATGGTCTGCACGTGCTTTGGTCGGCTTCTACATAGAGCAGGAGCAAGGCAAAGCTAAGCCTTCAGCCAAAACACCTGAGCCTACACGTCAACCAGGCAAACCTGCGGTAACGCAGGGCACGGTGAGCGAAGCAGATCAGAGGGTTTCCAAAGCTAGGGAGCAAACGATGAAAACTGGGTCCCGTGATGGGCTTAAAGACTTCATCAAGGCTGCCATGCTTAAAGGAAGCTAACAATGGCTGGTTTATTTGAAATTAACCAAACGGCAAAGCGGGAAGACCTCCTGGACTTGCTAACACGAGTCGATGAGAAGGCAACGCCGTTCTTATCAACTGTAAGACGAGGGGCTACTCCCTCAAACACCTACATGCAGTGGGTGGTGGACAAGTATGATGACGTTGCCCTCGGTGGTATCGTCGATGGAACTGACGTCAGCAGCTACGGTAATCATGCCGAAGACCGTGCGCTGCTTAGCAGCTACCTGCAAACGTTCCGCAAGACATCCAAAGTCAGTCGTCTGGCTCAGGAAGTCAGCGACGTGGCTGGTGTCACTGACGAAATCGCTGATGCTATCGCTAAGCGAGGCGTGGAAATCCTCCGCAACATGGAGGCTACATGCTTGTCAGATCAGGAACATCAAGCAGACGACGGCGTAAGCCCATACCTCATGCGTGGTCTTGGTGTTTGGATTCTGGACACTGCCAACATCGGCACCCAGACCTCACATCAGGTTCCAGTTGCTTACAGACCTGCTGCTGGGCAGATGGTCAGGACTGCAGTTGGTTCTTTGACTGAGACCAACATCCAGACACTGCTTCAAACGATCTGGAACAACACTGGAATGCTTGGTGACTACAAGCTGATTGCTGGCTCTGGCTTGCGTCGTGCTTTCACTGACTTCACCAGGACAATCAGCACCGCTGGCTATGCTTCTCGCGACTTCAACTTCGACGGGAACAGCAATCGAGTGGCTAACACGACCACGATTTTCGAGGGCGACTTCGGAACCGTGGAAATCCTGCCTAGCAGCTTCATCGGATACTCCGCTGACGGCTCAACTCAGGACACCAATCGTGGCTACTTGCTCGACATGGACAAGCTGGACATCCGATTCCACAAGAACCCAACCGTTGAGCGGTTCGAGGATCAGGGTGGTGGCGAACGATTCATGATCGAAGCTCGCGCCTCGCTGCAATGCCGCAACCCACTCGGGTTGGCTCAGTTCAACACCGCACTCAGCGCATAAGGAAGGACTACTAGATATGGAAATCAACAAACTACCTGTCGAAACCCAAGCGCTCCTCGGCTGTAACACCGAAGTTGTTGTGAACTACACCGACTTGAGTGACACCGCTGGCACCGCTAAGACCCTCACGGTTGCTGTGGACGCTGGCAAACTAGTCACTGGTGGACCTCACATCCTGAGCACTACGTTCACTGATGGCGCAGCCACAATGAGCAGCCTCGCATACGTCGTGGGTGATGGCGGCGATCCAGATCGCTACCTGACCACTACTGAGGTTGAGGAGACTGGAACTGAGGTCACCTACAAAGCTGGCACTGGCACCTCAAATGCCTACACCGGCGTTGACACCATCGACCTCGCATTCACCGCTACTGGCGCAAACCTCGACACGCTGACCGCAGGTAAACTCAAAGTCTACCTGAACATCGTGGACCTCGAGGACTTGAAGTAATTCCCCAGTGTCGAGCTGGGGCTCTCGGACACCTGGTGGGGGTCGCTACGGTGGCCCTCACCGAACCGAGACCAATTTATGTCCGACATCACTGACGAAATCAGACACAAGCTCGCTCAGAAATACGAGCGGGACTTCGATAAGACACTGGCTGAAGCAACAGCTCGCCAGAAGGAAATCGCCAAGCACAACCAGAACCGTCGCAGCATGGACGGTGTTGGTCGCGCCACGATGGAGGTAGACAGCAAAGTCTACAACGAGTGGGTTCAGCGCGAGGGCAAGGAGATATGGAAGGACAAGGACTTCCGAAAATGGATTGGCGATCGTAACCCAGAGCTGAGGGTCAAATCAGGCGGCACAGGTCGCACTCAAGTAGGCTATGGGTCTTAGCCCACTCAACTACGGCAGAACACTGATTCAAACGCTCAATCTGGCTGGTATCGATTCAACGACGCTCGCCACGATTGAGTGGAACTTGTTTAGGGATCTAGCTAGTCGACGCATCAAGTTCGGCTGGCAAGCTGCCAAATGGCCAGAGGTCACTGTGACCGAAAGCCGCACCATCACTCAAAGCGGTGGTGACGAGGGCAACTACATCGCTCTCAACCAAGCAGGACAGACCGAGATTGGTGAGGTATTCGCCGTCTACACCAAGTCACCCAAAGCCAACCAGGATGTGGAGGAGCTGACTTGGTATCTGTCTGAGAACGGCATTCAGATCGCTCAGAACAACACCACAGCGCACGTCTACTACAGACGAGTGCCTCCAACCCTGACAGGGGATCGCTACAGCCAGAGCACAGCCTACAGCACCGGAGATCAAGCCTATGACCTGACTCTGGGTAATTTCTACACAGCAAACCAATCAATCGCGTCAGGGGCAGACAACAGCCCTACCGCACAACCGACTTACTGGGACATCGTGTCCATCCCAGCAATTTTCCAGGACTACCTGATCCGAGGAACCTACAGCG
>Ga0196905_1000091_pt1 | contig 33068 bp, 45 predicted proteins | sample CB_VirMetaG_3_FD_169098 | JGI IMG/M metagenome (GOLD analysis project Ga0196905, IMG submission 169098) | Freshwater to marine saline gradient viral communities from Chesapeake Bay - CB_1508_1S Viral MetaG (v3) (version 3) | ecosystem: Environmental > Aquatic > Marine > Coastal | place: USA... | reverse complement strand
ATTACTTACAGATAGACCTTCTTCTATATTCATGTTTAATATTTTCATATTCATTTTAACTCCTTTGTTATTTTTAATTTGTAGCAAATGCAAATTCGTTTGCAAGAAAAATTTTCGATCCAACCACGCTCTGCTGCTGGGTGAGCTCAGTACCATGTGCTTACCAAGATAGGTTGGCTTCAGCTAACGAGAACGAGAACGAGGATGGGTGATCCTACCGTGATTTGCCTTCCGATATTTAAAGTGTTGCTTTCACCCCCCACTATATAACCACGAAATATCTGCCGTAGGATCAGGCGAGTGGTCTAAAACAGGAGCTACTCTGACAAAAGACCACTCACCAAATCCCGTTGCCGTTGTTAAACGGCAACGAGGCAAGGCTTTTACCAACTACAGTCGTACCATGGTTGATTACCTTTCTCAATTTCTTTTTCTGCCCAAGCAATAAATTTATCATCTTGGTCAGAATAATGTTTAACAGCTTCCTCTTGCCATTGTTGTCCCCAGAAGAAACCATCATTTGCAAAAGAATGATAATAATTATTTTTCTTCTCCTGCTTTAGCCTATCAATAACTTCTTTCGTTATCTCTACGCCACCATCACCTGCGTTAAAACCAAGATCATAACTGTTCTCTGCACTCTCACCTTTTTGTTTTGCAAATTCTTTCGAAAAAAATTGTTGCAAACGAGCGTGCTTTCTCCAGTAAAACGCTTCTTGTACTTCGCCATTTTCATCACGAAGTCCTGCATATTGATCTAGTCCCATATCTTTCTCCTTTCTCCTTTTTATTTGTTTGATGTGGTAGGTGCTTGCAATTCGATTTCCGACATATGTATCCTACCACACCATTGTCTTATCATACATGGGATAGATTTGTCAAACATTATTTTCAGAAAAATTTTCATACAATCAACGGATCGGTTGCTGCCACCCCGGTTACCAGCTCACCCAGCAATTGGTTATCCACACCCTGGAAGGTCATAACGAGAACGGCAACGAGGAGCCAGAAGATAATACCGCTGGCTTCAGGAAAGAAAACCGTCAACCAAATGATACTCATCAGTAACAGCATTAGTTCATATCCTTCGCTGCATCCAGCTCCTGAGCTGCACACTCTACTGCTAGCCACGCCATCGAATTTTTAAACGAGGACGGCGTATCGATGTTCTTATTTAGAAGAAAGAAGACTGACTCTCCAGCTGCTTCCGCTGACTCTCTCACATATTTCCAAATGTCTTCTTCATGAGCATCGTAAAACGAGGTCGTTTCATTGTAGTAGGTCAGACCTGCTACGCCTCCACTGCAACCGTGCACCGCAATGTCTTTGATGAGGAACGACTCTTTTCGTTCCCCATCTATCAACCAATCTTTTATCTTCCCCATGTGATGCCCTCCAAATCGGTTGTGAACTTCACAATATCTCCAAGCTTTAGCTTGGTTAAAATATTAGGAACGTTGTCGAGTATACCTTGACCTTTGAGCTTGGACCCTTTGGTGATCCTCACCCACATCTTTTCTGAGTGACCTCTATGCTTGAACCAAACATATACGTAGTCACGCATCTTCATCTGACGTTCTAGTTGTTTGATTTTGAAGTATGTTTCTTTTCCATGTTCTTTACATGTGTAGACGATATTACCTGCTTCTTCTTGAATGTTGGCAACTGTTTCTTCTATTGTTCTTTTCATTTTAATCCTCCTTAAAAATTAATTGATACGATACCAAAACCAAAAAGAATGGCAAGGTAAATTATTGTAGTGTAAACTAATATCATAAGCCTCCTTGTAAGTTGTTGCGAGGTCACGGAGAGGAGTGGAAAACAACCCATACCCATCTCTCCTAGACTAGTTTTGTCACTGACCTCAAGTGCCACCGAAGTTTACGTTCTAATGAACTACCTCCTGACATGGCACATGTCGGTGAGGTCCCGTTCGGTCGAAACTAGTATACTTTGAATCTTATCCTCTTTCTTTTTTCTTGGGAACCGACTCTGTATAGATAAGATATGATGGGATAAATGTCAAGTATTATTTTTTATTTTTTTTTAAAAGCAGGATCGTTGGTCCGGTGCTGCACGCTGGTGATGCTGCTGGGTAGGTTGAATGGTCAGCCAAAGGCATAGCTTTTCAAACGAGAAACGAGAGCTTCGGTGATCCAGCGGCTTGCCGCGGCCGAAGGTTACCTGTGGGATGGTCAGGGATCGGTGTCAGACGAGAACGAGAAACGAGAACGGGAAAACGAGAAACGGCCACCGGAGGATTAATCAAGTGGCCGCGGTTCAAAGAGGCTAAAAATATGAAATGTAGAGGTTTCGCGACGATCTGCTCTCCATGGACGGCAGGGTCAGCTTTTCTCTACACTACAGATATTAAGCTAAATTGCTTTTAGCATAACGAGAAATGGTGTCAAGAAGAATTTTTCACCAGCTGCTTCCTGAGCTCCTGCCAGCAGCATGCTGGTACTGGGTCCGGTGTTTGGTAAACGAGAACGAGAGAACGAGAAAACGAGGACGGGGACGAGGGATCCACACCACCGGACACTCTGTAAAGTTTTATAAGCCTCTGCAAGAGGGCTTGGTGCAGCAAAAAGATATTACCACCATGTCGTTGATATTCATAAGTCCACGCCATTTGGAATTTGGACAGTATCGGAAACTTGTCTTCTGTTGACTTCAATTCAATCCAAAAAGATTTAGAATCTATACACCCATGAACATCTGGAATACCTTGTACTGTTGAGCTTTCTATCCTTGTAAAATGTGCGTTTTTAATGTGCTGTTTAACTCTTTGAAACAGTAAAGATTCTCGTTTTTTTAATGCCATTTTATTTAAGACAAGGTACAGCCAAAAAAGACACCATTACCATTATAATTTTCACGTAAAACATTACACACTTCAAACAAATCCATTCCTTTTTTAACTTCTAGACCTGTTAACATATCCTTCGTTACTGTTATCAAATGATATATTTCATTCAAATAAATAATAATTTCCATTATCCTAACTTTTTTATTTCTTTGATAACTGAATTAGGAATTATTGTGGTATTACCAATGCTCTCAATGTCCTTACCATTCTCTGCAAAGGAATAATCGCCAAACAATCTAGTCACTCCTTTGGATTGAGATAGGAGATGACCTTTGGTGATGCAGGTAGCAAGATTAGATTTCTTTAAGGCATCAAAGCTTGTCCAGGAGCTGTCCGAGACGATGTCAAACCATTCAACAGAAACCATTGGATACTTTTCTATTTCAGAATTAATTTTTTTAGGTGGACTAATTTTTTTTCTCATATTTTAAATGTTGTAACCATAACAGCTCTAATTTTATTAGGTATGCTTGGTAAATTTGCTTTATGTTTAAGTTTATTAAACATTATAATTCTTCCTTTTTTTGGTTCTACACTTTTAACAATAGAACCATTGTCATCAAATATATCTGTATTACCTGTAGCATCATTAAGATAACAAATAACTTGATAATATTCTTCATCATGATCAACGTGAACTGCAGTCTTTCCAACCATAGGTAATGTAATGTTAATACATGATCTTAATATTTTTTTAGGTTTTAAATTACTTTTTTGTAAAATAAATCTTTCAACCAAAGATAAAAAAATTTCGGTAAAATTAGATACTTTGTCTCCATTTCTATTGATTAAAGAATGAGAAAAGAAAGGTATTCCATCTCCATCACACTGTTCATTGTGAAAAAATAATGGAAAGTTAAAAGACTCATTAAATAAACAATCGTCTATTAATTTAGACTCATTTTCATTAAAAAAATTTTCTTCCTGATAAAAATCAATCATTAACTTCTACCTCTACTGTACCAACAGAAGTTACAAGAGTTGAATTATGTATTTCATTGAATACTGTTAAATATTCAACCCAACTATTACTACTCACTAATTTCTTCTGGCGTAACGTCAATGATGTTGGTCGCTTCACCAATTTTTGATTCAAGTTCTGCGAAACGCTTCTCAAGTTGTTCACGAGACATACCCTCCAAAGTAGTGTTAGTAATTTCTTTTTTATCTACATACATTCCAGCAAGTTGCCCAGACCTAAACTCAGCATTTATAGCTGCAGCATACTGCTTACCTTTAGCGGCTTCATCGCCGAACTTTTCAAATCTTTTAAATGAACGCAACGGATTAGCATATTTGTTTTTAGCTTCCGCAATCTTTTTTTCTAGATATCTTACAACATGTGGATTTCTATTTGGATTAGTTAATTTAGACGCAATTGTATGTGGGTCTTTAGCAACATAACCTGCTCTTTTAGCAGCTTCAGTTTTACTAATCAATCCAAACTCAGAAACATATATATCCACAAACTTTCTTTGTTTAGGTGTTAAATCGTGCATAGTCTTCAACACGTTCGGTTTTCCAGCCATGTTCTCAAATCCTCTATAAGATATTTTTAACTTAATTAAGACTGTATCCGAATTTAGGTATCTTGTCCACAAGAGTGTCTAGTGTCACAAATGTCAGTGTATGTCACAAAATAAAAGTGTTTGTGACATCAAATAAGTAAGTAATATCAATGTAAATAGACTAAAAAGGGTGTAGTGTCACAAATGTCAGACATTCTGAGGTGTAAAAAAATATATAAAAGGTAAAAATATCTTATATAGAATTGTAAAATGAGTAAAATCAACGATTTTTGTTGACATGTCCGGTGGCCGGTAGTAAATCTGTGTCACAGATGAACCATTTAGACTTATTTAGTGGCATTGGAGGTTTCTCACTAGGACTAGAACGTGTGGGATTTAACACTATCGCATTTTGCGAAAGAGACCGATATTGTCAATTATTATTACAAAAACATTGGAAAGGAGTAAAGATATACGATGATATTACGAAATTGGAAGGGAAAGACATCAAAGAACCCGTCGACATCCTCACAGGTGGTTTCCCGTGTCAGCCATACAGCGTTGCAGGAAAGCAAAAAGGAACAGGAGATGATCGCTATCTCTGGCCAGAAATGTTTAGAGTCATTAAGGAAGTCCAACCCACCTTCGTTATTGCAGAGAATGTCAGAGGTCTTATTAACATCCAAGACGGCATGGTCTTCGAAACTGTGTGCTCTAACCTGGAAAGTGAAGGCTTCGAAATCCAAACGTTTATTATTCCAGCTGCAGGCGTCGGTGCTCCCCACAAAAGAGAGCGAGTCTGGATTGTGGGCTACTCCGAATACAATGGATCATCTCCCGCCAAGATCGAAAGAGGGCACGATAAAATTAATGCAAGGTCAAAGAAAAGGCAGAACCAAACCATCGAATCTGAGAGAACAAGTGGATCCAGAGACAATGAGATTATGGAGGACTCCAGACGCACACTGCGACAGAGGTCCAGCGTCAAAGGAGAGAATGCAGATGAAGTTGGAGAAGAAGTTACCAATCAGCATCAACGATCAAGTAGCTCATCCGAATCTAATGTGGCCGACAGCAAGAGCAGCTCAAGGGATGAAAGAGGATTTAAAAACAGTGAGGACAAGAGTTTTGAAGAAAGGATACAACTCAAAATTGGAGGAGAAAATCGCACTATCCGATGGTCAGAAAGGTGGAACTTTGAACCCGATGTGGGTCGAGTGGCTCATGGGATACCCGGCAGATCACACAGACTTAAAGGATTGGGAAATGCTATCGTCCCGCAAATCGCAGAAGAAATAGGTAGAGCTATTCAGAAGGTGTTAACTTCCTAGGGCTTGTGTCCTGTGGCCGTTGTTCGGTATAATCTTTGCTTCGATCTGTTTCGTAATCTTTTTTATCTTTAAGCTTTTCTAAATATTTTTCAAACCTCAAGACATCTTCAAGTGTCATCATCAGTTCGCATACTTTCGTTTTAATTTAAAATATAGAAATTTAAAAAATTTTCTATCTAAAGATTTAATCGGAGAGTTTAAATAAAGCTTTCCGCAATTCTTCAATAGCTCTAATGTGTTTTTTTCTTTGTTCTCGATCTTTAGCTTTTCTAAGTTTTTCATATTCCTGAGTATATTTAATATTTAAGTGTTGTCGAGCAGTAAATTGTATAAGTCCTTTTTCTAAAGCATTTAAATAACGCGTCCTAACCCATTTAGGATCCATCTCTGCCTGGAAACAAACAAATTTAAAATCATCAGAATTATTACAAAACCAGTCATGAGCTTCACCTTTTAGAACGGACTCAGTTCTATTCTGATTCGTAATCATCACGTCTTCTAATGCTAAAGAAATCACAGCTCTCCATATTCTTATTTCAGGATCGGGTGTGCGTTCCACTAATTTTTCAGCAATATTTAGACCCATGATCTTTAAAATGTTGTTCGATAAACTCATTTAGTAGCTCCATAAAAGCCACCATTGTTTATTTTGAATTAAAAGTCAAGAGGATAAAGGGGTGGTTCCACGCTAGCTTCCCCACCCCCAAAAGGAGTTGATTTTAGAAAAAAATATCAACCTTTAGGTTTTAAACTAATTACATTTCCATGTAAAGTCTTATTATATTTGTTCTTTTTGTGTTGTTTTTTAATGTTTATTGCAAGATTAATGAACTCAAAACCACCAGAAGACATACCAAATTGATGTCCTACAAACAGTAATGACATTACTGAAGTCACTTTAGAATATTCTTCTGGAGTTAATTTTTCAGCTAAAATTTCTAATGCTTTCTCTAACTGTGTCTTATCTGTTCGCTTACCCATATTTTTTCTCCAGTTTTTTATCGATTAATCTATCTAACATTTTCTTTTTACGATCTCGTAAATATCTTTTCTTAACATACTCTACTAACTGATTCGCTTTTTTATATTGCCCATATCGAGTAAAACAATCTTTCCAGGTAGGTCTTACTTTACTTCGATTAAAACAAAACGCATCTCTTTGAGAAGTAGATTCTAATCTTGCTTCAATACCTTTTCGTTCATTTGGATACATAACGTATGGCATATTAAAATAAGTTTCTCTAATCTCTGCATGAACATTTGCACGATCTAACCATTTAGCAAATCTTTTTATATTTTGTATTTTTAAAAATTTTTTAATCATAGTCCTCTCCAGTTTCCTTGTTTCAATGCTCTTTCTCTTCTTTTTTTACTTCTATATTGTGAATAACAAGACATTTTCTTAATTACTTCATCATTAATATATCTGAACCAAGTCATGTCTTTAAAAAAAGTATCGTAAACAGAAATAAAATTTTTTATTTGAGTATAAGACAATGGGTAAGGTGCAGAATTTTGTCCATTAGCATTTACTGGAGGTTCATATTTTTTAATCCATCGTTTTTCAAAATGTTGTCTGATTCTAAAATCTTCATCTTTAATTTGCATAATTCTAAAATAATTAAAAATGGGGCCAATACCTTTTTTGTTTTTACCTCCTGCATAAGCTTTAAAATAATGATCTGATATTCTAGCTAAAGGTAACTGGCTTTCTCCAATATAAACTAATTTATATTCTGAATCGAATAAAAAATATAACCCAGGGTAATTATCTTTTATAAAATTAACTTGGGTTACACTTTCCGAAAACGTTCGTAATTTATTTTTATTTAGAACCATTTTTCTTTAGTAATTGAGCTATATATTTTTCTGCAGGAACTCCTTTTTTCTTTGCTTGAAATTCTGCATAATCTTTTACTAATTTAGAAATCATTCTTGCAGGGTTCCGTTCTTTTTCATTACATAAAGCAGTAAGCAATGTGTGTGTTTCTTTTTTTACTGCTACTGATTTCCATTTATCTATATCCATGTTTTTTACACTCCTCTTTACATTGTTGTTTTGTTTTAATATTTTTATTTAAAATTACATTATAGACTTGTTCAAAGTATGGATTGTTGTCTCCCATACTCCAACCTTTACGTTTACTTAATCGAGTGATTGCAGCTAATCGCAAATCCTTCCAATCTTTTTTTGTACCATCTTTCCAATACAAACTCATATTGAAACTCCTAACATAAAAGCAATTAATGTAGCTATTAAACCTATAAATAATTTAGGAAAAAATAGAATGAATAAAACTATCAATCCTAGTGTAATTGAATTACCCACCATGATGTATCTTCTTCAGTTCTATATGGTCTTCATGAACATCTTTTCTAGAAGTTAATTCATCTATAATTAAATGTTCAGATAAACTCCAGTTGATCGGGTAACTAAAGTTACCAGAACTACCTACTTTTATTTTCATTAATCTGTCTCTTGTATCCATCCAAGTTTGATCGCCTGGATTTATAGGTCTGCCATCAGCAGTTGTAGAGTACAATTTAGACAGTATTTCATCAGCTTCTTTAATAAAATTAAAAAGCATTACACTCTTACTTTGCATAACTTGTTCCTGTATAATTGTTAATATTATAATTAATATTTATCTTATCTATATATATGATAAATAAGACAGGTCAAGAGGAAATGAAATTTATTTTAATGATTCAAATTTGCAGTGCAATCGCAGGAGCTTGTTCTCCACCTATAGCATCAGATCCTATTTATAATTCTTTTAAACAATGTGCGATTTTTGGTTATGAGATAAGTGCTAAATATTTAAAAGAAATGACTGATGAAAAAGTAAATTCAGAACAAATTTATACAAAATTTTGGTGTAAATCTGTTGAGTCTACATAAAATCCTTATTTTTCAATACTTTTAGCACCCCTTGACATTCTTGAAATAGTTGCAAAACAGTATGTTTTTTGATAAGATTATCTCATGAAACTTTATCGGATCCAAGCTAACTATAAAAATGTTTATTTGGATGAAACAGTAGAAGCTGAGAACGATAAAGCTGCTCTAGAATCTTTTAGTGCGAGTTATGATACTGGGCAGTTAACCGAAAAGGAAGGACCAGGATTTCATAATCCAGATTTTCTTTTCATAACCTTTGAGGAGGTTGGTAAAGATGTTACAAAAGTTAATATCGGAGAAACTTCAGCTGGAGTCAAAATGGGCACAGCAAGCGTTGGAACAGGGTAGAGTTACAACTGACATGAAGTGGATAGACATAAAGATCAAAGAACTTAGAAATAAGATTAATGATCAGAGTGTAGAAGATGCAAGAAAAGGTCTTCTAGACATAGCTAGTTAGAAATAACACTAGCTTTTTTATTTTTTTCGTTATATATCCTAGGCTATTCATGTCTCAATCTAAAAGTAAAATCAATAAAACATCAAATATTGTAGATGAAACAATTTATATTTTTGATTATAAAAATTATTGGATTGAAGATACAGTTCAGGGACATTTAATAAAAATTTGTCATGGACATAACGATCGTGTTTTAGAAATTGATTGTAGATGGAAAAACAGAAAAAGAGATATTACAAAAAGGGTAATCAATGTCGATAAAGAAAAAAACAAGAAAAAGTAAAACACCTTCTGAAACTTTTATTAAAATAGCTCAACTAGCTTTCTTTATTGAAAGAAGTAAGCCTCAATACAAAGGTAAAGAACATCGTTTAATGGAAGACATGATGAATAATCTTCTTAATTTTTTTAGAAAAGAAAATCCTAAAGCTTACGATATGTTAAGATTTTTAGTTTTAGAAAAACTAGATGAACAATGGACTTTTGATATAATAGGAAAGAAACCTAATTAATCTATATTACCTGTCATTGGTACTTCACTAAATTTATACCAATGTATTTTACCATTTACATGTTGTCTAACTTTATCTTCACAATTATCACATATAAATATATTTTCTTTTTTTGTAGGAATGAATGTAGTGTGAGCAAAACAATGGGGACATTTTCCTAATCCTAATTCGGTTATTTTTAAAACCATTATGTAGCTTCTCCCCAATTATCTCCTAATGCAATATCTACTTTGCTAGGTACTTTTAAAGGTATATCATCTAAACAGTGTTCCATTTTATATACTATTTCTTGTTTATCTTTTTCACTGCTTATATTAAAACACAATTCATCATGTATTTGTAGTAGTGGCCGGTGGCCAGTGTTGTAACAATCTATCATCGCTTGTTTAGTCTGATCTGCTGCAGATCCTTGGATTAATCTATTTAGAGCTTTATAAGTCATCGCTCGTTTAATCATACCTCTATCATATTTAGATTCAGCTTCTTCTCTAGTCATAGATTTATGAATACCGAATGTTTTAGGTTCCCAACGATCAAATCTACAATGTCTTCCTTTAATAGTAACTACACAACCTTTTTTATCAGCTGTAGACATACATCTATTCGATAACATCTTAACAAAAGGAACTCTTTCATTATAAGCATTTAAAATAGCATTCGCTTGATCTATATTAATACCTAATTCTAAGGCTAATTTGTTCTTACCCATACCATAAAACATACCTAAATTGATTGTTTTAGCTTGAGATCTAGGAATATCAGCCATTTCTGCTACAACTTGGTGAAAGTCTGCATTGTCATCATTATAGGCCTTTATTAGCTCATAGGAGCCCTCAAAACCGTCATCAACAGAAGATGCGTAGTGTACCACCAGTCTAGGCTCTTGTTGGCTATAATCGAAGCTCCCCCACTGTTTACCTTCATCAGGTAGGAATAAAGATCTAATTTGCTTACCAAACTCCTTATTTCTAGCAGGGATTTGCTGTAAGTTAGGGTTAGACATACTTAATCTACCAGTTGCTGTGCCTCCAGAATCAGATTTTAATTGATTTATCTCTGCATGAATACGACCTTTATGTTCGTATCTTAATATAGAATCTATAAAAGTAGAGTGAAATTTATTCATCTCTCTGGTTTCTCTAATTAATTTAGCAATTGGATGAGGACAATTATGTAACCAATTCGTTGTAAATGATGGTGCTTGAGTTTTAGCAGTTCTTTCATAAGGAACCTTTAATGCATCAAAAGCTTTTGCAACACTAGCTGCAGCCCATATCTCTACATCTATGTTAGTAAGTTTTTTAATCTCTGCTAATTTTTTATTTTCTTCTTTTATAAAATCTTTTTTTAATTGAGATGCTTTATCTAAATCTACTCGAATACCATGCTCACGCATTTCTATTAAGATAGGCAACAACTCTGTTTCTAAATTAAATATACTAGTTAAATTTTGTTGTTGTATTTCTGTTTTAAAACGATTCCAAAGTTTAAGAGTTAGTTCAGCATCTTGCTCTGCATATTGACCCACATATCCTGCAGGAAGTCTCCACATATCTTGTTTAGCATCTAAACCCCACTCCTCTGCTTTTTCTTTTAGTTGTGCTTCTGATTTAATTTCTCCTAAATAATCAAATGCTAGTGCATTTAAAGAATAACTAAAACGATCTTCATTAATTAGTGCACCTGCAATCATGGTATCATAAATCTTACCATTAGTTTTTATTCCTAATGATCGAGTCCAACCAATATCGTAAGATGCATTGTGACAAACTTTATCTACATTGTTTTCCATTAACTGTTTGTACCATTTCAAAGTCATATTCTTATCCATGTTACCACCAGCTTCATGTCCGATAGGAAAGTATCCTTTAAAACCATCTGCAGCTACAGCAATACCTACAATCTCTCCATCTTTCGTAGCCCAACCTGGACCTTTAGTTTTAATGTTAGGATCTCTTGTTTCTAAATCAACTGCGATGATAGATCTATCTGATAGATCTGGGTAGCTTTCAGGTTTCTTCCAATCCGATTCTGTCTGATTGAACACTAGTTCTGTTGTCATATATATTATATTTTATGCAGTAACATTTTCCACAGTAATACTTTTTATCTTCAATTACAACTGCTAATTTTTTTTGACAGATTTGACAATTACTTTTTTTTGTCATCCTTTAATTTAAGCTTTTCTAATTCACAGTAATGAATTATTTTTTCTAAATCTTGTATACCACCTTTACGCAGATATCTACAAACATATTTAATAACATTACCTTGAAAAAAAGATAAATTGTTTTTTGAAATAAACTCATAAGGTTGTATCTCAAACTTACAATAATGATTCCCACCTACCTGAGTGTATTGTGGAAACGCTTTATTCATTGCTTCCTGATTTGACATTTATATTCCTCCTGTTGAAATTAGATGCAAGACGCCCCAAAGGAAAAAAATATGTATGATTAGTTGAGAGGATATGAAGGGATGTTTTAGAACGTGTAACACCAGTATACCAAACCCTCGCTTCAGCCATCTTGTCTTTGATGTTTTTGGTTGAAAAATTAGATGGCCAATTAGCTTTTTCATATATTAGTACGTTATCCGCTTCCCCACCTTTTACAGAGTGGATTGTATCAATGATTATTTTTGCTTTATCATTAAATTGAATGTTTCTTTTTAACATACTTTCAAAATAATCCAAGTCCCTAGCAGTAAATTTTCTGTTTAGGACTTTCCACCACTCCTTCTCCTCAGTTTCTAAACCACAGTTTTCCTTTAAAAAGTTTAAATCTAATGGTTGATTTGGATGGATCTCTGACCAGGCTTTGTTGTCGGTCTTTCTCCATCCTTTTTTAATTTGTTCAATAAAATCATATAGAACACCTACTTGTTCTTTAGTTATAGACTTACCTTTTTGTAAAGCAAGCCAACAATTTATGGCATTCCATTTATTGATATTGAACGATTTATTTCCTCGCATATCTTGGAAGTATAAGCCTCGCTGTCTGGCAGCTTCTTTAAGCTCATCTACATTATCTCCAACTCTGCCTAATACAAACCAGGTTCCTTCTAATTCATCAAAAGGAATCTCGTTAAATCTGCTGTAAGTTCTTATAAAACCTTCAGCTTTATTAGTTGAGGTAAATTCTTTTGCCTGTCTTTCAGGTATAAACTTTAATATTTCTTTAGAAAAATTTAAAATAGTTTCATTTAGTCTATATGATTTATTTAAAATAAATATTTTTCCTGGAAAATCTAAAAAACTTCTAACTCTAGCTCCATTCCATTCATAAATAGCTTGATCATCATCTCCTGCAAGATAAACTCTCTTTGCCTGGAGAGCTACCTTATCTACAAACTTCCATTGTAAAGGAGTTAGATCTTGAGCTTCATCGACTATAAATACTTTATAAGATTGTGGATTAACTTCTTCTACATATTTCTCTACCATGTCAGTAAAATCCATTTTGTTATCTTTTTTAAATTTTATGTAATTTCTAATTATATCTGTAAATTGTTGTAGTCTAACTTTTTTAATTGGTTCTGCTTTATATAACTGAATAGGATCCACCAACATGTTTCTAGCTTTATCATAAACTCTTAATGACCAGTTATTAAATACTTTTTGATTTGCATCTTCTTCACTAAAGTTTGCACTAATCGTTCCCCAATCTGTATGGAACTTCAACATATCTACTCTTGGATCTAATACTGGAGTAGAAGACAATTCTTTTTTACAAAAGGAATGAATAGTTCTAAAGTTATTAAAATCATCCTCATCATATTGTTTAAATTTTTTTAAAACTCTATCTACAGCTTCATCAATAGCTTTATTAGTAAAAGATACATAAACCATTTCATGAGGTAACACACCTAATCTTAAATGCTTTTCTACAATTTTAATTAATCTAGTAGTCTTTCCTGTACCTGGAGGACCGAAGATCTTAAAAGTTTTATTGTGAATCTGGGTCAAATGGTGCAGATTGTGTTTTGAAACTGACATTACGTTCCTTAATGTTTTCTTTTTTAGGTTTAGGTATTCTCCACAATCTAGCTTTGTAATCTTTGTGTTGTCTTATATATTCAGCTCCATTGTCGATTAGTAATTCTTTTACTTCAGATGGTTTCATATTATTCCCATCTTTCTTTAAAAACTTTTTAAATACTTCTGCTCTAAAAAATAAATAACCATCTTCTTCAAATACATAATCAGTTTGTGTTTGAGATATATCGTCAGCTAATTGGCTATCATCTATAAAGTTTCTAAATAAATATTCAAATTCATCTTTATCATCATCGGTAAAGTCATAACCTTCTACGTCAGTTTGTATTGATTTAAGATAGTTTAACCAAGATCCAAAATCTTCTTGTTTCATAGTTTTCCATACAATATCTGCATCAAATAATTCTGTTTTTAATAATTGTTGTTGACATAACTGTTGACCTGTAAGTCTTATAGGTTTTTTATCTATAGTTAAAATATACTTAGGTGGTTTAGTGCTTATCTTTTGAAATGAATCTACATTAAAAGTATAATTCTTTTTACCTATACCTAGTTTTCTTTTTACACATGCAGCTTGATCGCAATACTTCTTAGCTATTGGAGAAGAACATCTATAATTATAATCTTTGTCGCCACTTAAACTTTTAATAACAGTTGCTTTTAGTTCTTTAGGTTCAATCATATTGCTACCCCAAGATTTATTGACCTCACCTAATCCATCTTCCCAAGCACCATCCTTACCATGTTTTCTAATCATGCAGACACCCACATTAAACAATGCTTCGTTTCTGCCTTCTCCTGGTTGTACAGGGTTTTTTACAAAGTTTTGTACACAAGGAGGATAATCTTTAAACTCTTCATCCTCATCATTTAATTCTTCTATTTTAATTTTATAAAAATCTTCTGGTTTAACTAAATAAGGTTTAACCGCTTTCTCTAAATCCTCTATTGGTATCGAGTGGCCGTTATCATCTATTGCATGACGTGTGGTTAAGTGTGCGTTCTGATACGGTAAGTTTAACCAGTTACCTATGGTTCCTAATTCAACATTGATAGTTCTTTGTTTAGGAAATATTTCACAATCAGCTAAACCTAATCGACTAGCTAACTGACTTAGTTTATCAATCATATCAGTGGCAGGAACCACACCATCAATATGTAAAAATATATGAAGTCCACCAGATTTAGATCTGTATGGAAACAAGGGTAATTTTAAATCTCTAATTTTTTTAATTACATTAAGTGGATTAAATCCTTCGTATTCATCGACATCAATACAACCCCACTTACAGTTGTTATCTTTCATAATAGGTACAATACCTAAAGACAATTCTCCTTTAAGATGTTTGGCAAATAATTCTAAAGTGACATCAGCTTTCTTAGTAAGTGCTCTACCTTCTGCCTTACCATCTTCCCTATGAGCTCCGGAGAGCTCATAGGTACCATATGCTGACGTTAAGCCACCAAAAAGTTTACTAAAAAATTCTAGCGAACTCATTAAAATGGTGCTGTGCCAGTTTCTTGTTGTTGTTCTTCAGAAAGGTTTACTTTCGCATTACCTTTTTTACAAGTCTCATAGAATGACATTGCTGCATCCATAAGAGTTTGATTAGGTATATCTTTTGCGTGTTCAACTTCCCAACCAAACCAAGATCCTAGATTGTTTTTCTCTAGTACAGTTCTTAGTTTATAAATCTGAGACCAGGTAGGTGGTTGAAAGAAACCGTTCTTACCTTTTCTTCTTTGAGAAAGCATCATAGAATTCCACTTCTTAGACTTTTTAGCCTGAGTAGCTTTCATTACTATGACCGCAGTTTCAGATGGTTGGTCATTCTCGTCTACTATCATCACATAGTGATAATGAGTAGGTTCGATATAATTACCATTTGGCAACCTATCTTTACGATCATCACCCCTAGTTGTCTTCGACATAATATCCGAATCAGCAGGATATGAGTTAACAGGTGCTTTTGCATTTGCAGTGCCTCTGTCAGCCCATTCTACATATTCGAACTTAAAGAAACATGGAACTACATTAAATCCATCTTGGCCATTGTATAGTTTGCCCAATACTGAGTTAATGACTTGTCCAGGTCTCGCCTCACTAATAAAACTCGAATCACCTTGAGTGACTTGAGGTGAATTATTAGTAAGTATTTTTAAGAACGGAAGTGATACATCTTTTGATGTAATGTTTTCCGCACCTGCACCTGCAAATTCTTCTAATGAAGAAAGCATAGGTGCTGAAGCAGTTGTTTTTTCTGCAACTGCGTTGGCTTGTGTTTTTGCCATGTGTTACTCCTTATGTGTTAGTTTTTGTTTGTTAATTTAGTTCTATTAGCTACATACAATCCGAACAATTCAGATGGTATATTTTTATTCTTCTCAATTTGTTCTCTTACAAATCCTCGAAGAGTTTGCCAATGAACGTCTTGTTTTTGGTCTACGACCAGACCTTGCTTCTCCAGTGATTCTTTTAGTTTCACTGCATCCGCATCTTCCCCCTTACCAAAAGAAACTGATAAATTATTTTTTATCAAATCTCCATGATTATTTTCACGCAACCAATTAAAACATTCCTCTTTATTGGCTTCGGAAATTTTTGCATAGTAGTAAGGTGAAACTTCAACTGAGGTACCGTCATCTAATGTAATAGATGATACTCCTGCTTGTTGCATGAGTGTCGGAATAACCTCTTCTGATAATCGTCTCTGTTCTTCTTCAGCTTCTTTTTTAAGCTTTTCAAGATCTTCGACTTTTTTATTTTGAGAAGTAAGCTTTTTACAAGCTTCAGATATTTCTTTTACTTCGTCAGTTTTTATATTTATCGTTGTTAGTTGTTCTAGGTTCATAAATATGACCTCCTTTGTAGTTGACAATATAGTTCTCAATGTTAATATGTCAAGCACTATGTTGAACTTGTTTAACTTTAAAACACAACCATACGAACACCAAAAAACTTGTCTTTCTAAAGCCTGGGATAAATCCACATATGCTTTCTTTATGGAAATGGGTACAGGTAAAACTAAAGTTGCCATAGATAATATAGGACTATTAAGAGTCAATAAAAATATTACAGGTGTTTTAATTCTTGCACCTAAATCAGTTTATACTGTTTGGGCATTTGATGAAATTTATAAACATATGTCTCCAGATGTAGAATATGAAATCTATTCTTGGAATATAGATAAACCAAAAGAATTAAAAAAATCTTTAGATAAAAAAGGTAAATTAAAAATATTTTGTATGAACATAGAAGCACTCTCTACTACTAGAGGATTAAAAGGTGCAACAGAATTTTTATATTCACATCCAAACAATTTAACTATTATAGATGAATCAACTACAATTAAAAATCACAAAGCAATAAGAACTAGAAATGTTCTTAAACTAGCAGATTATTCTAAGTATAGAAGAATACTTACTGGTTCTCCTGTAACTAAATCTCCATTAGATTTATATACTCAATGTGATTTTCTGGATCCACAACATTTAGGTTTTTCTTCATTTTATTCTTTTAGAAATAGATATTGTGTAACTCATAGATTAGATTTAGGTAATGGTAAGTATACTGAAATACCTAAATACTATGTTCATTTAGATGAATTAGAAGATAAGTTAAGTAAATTTTCTTATAGAGTAACTAAAGATGAATGTTTAGATCTACCTAAAAAACTATATACCAAACGATACATAGAAATGAATGATGAACAAAAAGACTTTTATGAAAGATTAAGAATAGCTGCCATAGCTATTATAGAAGATGAAGCAGTATCTTATAACAATAAACTAACTGAAATAGTTAAACTACATCAAGTATGTAATGGTTTTGTTAAAACAAATGACGGTGTGTTAAAAGAATTTAAGAATCCTAAACTTCATGCATTGTCAGATATTATAGAAGAAGCTGAAGGTAAAATAATTATATGGGCCAACTACATATACAACATAGAGAACATTATAAAATTTTTAAAAGAAAAATATGGTATTCATTCTGTTGTTGCTAACTATGGTGCAGTAGATAGTGCTAAAAGAACTGAAGCAGTTAAACGTTTTCAAACAGATGATCGATGCAGATTTTTTGTAGGTAACCCATCTACAGGTGGTTTCGGTTTAACATTAACAGAAGCAAAGAATGTTATTTATTTTTCTAATAGTTTTAACTTTGAAGTAAGAAGACAATCAGAAGATAGAGCTCATCGTTCTGGTTTAAAACACAATGTGTTGTATACAGATTTAATTTGTAAAGGTACTATTGATGAAAGAATTATTGCATCACTATCTAATAAAAATAAACTAGCTATTAAAACTTTAGGTGATGAATTTAAAGAATGGCTTACTTAACTGTTTCAAGATATTTATTATATCTTTCCCACCATTTTTCTTGATAGTTTTGTAGCTCCTGTCCTTCAATTGTAAACTCTTGATATTCAAACTCTCTAGAACACATACATATTTTAGCTTGATCTATCTTTTGATACATAGCCTCATGTGCTAAACTATATGCTCCCAATTGCATAAAATAATCTTGTACTGCACTCCACTCTCTTTTTTTAGGTTTATTAGTTTGTTTCCAATCAAATAAAGTTACCTTACCATCCATTACTCCAATGCAATCTGTAGCTCCTGCATACTTTTCTGGATAGGCTAAACTAACTTCATTACCCCATACTTCTGTTAGTGGATTTAAATTTTTTAATATAGTATGAGCCATTCTTCTAGCTCTGTTACCTTTTTCAGTAAGATTTAAATAACCTTCTCCATTAATATATTTTTCTATCACTAGATGCATTTCGGTACCCATAGAAGCTGCTTCGTTTTTAATCTTTTCAGCTCCTTCTTCTCCTACTTTTGCTTTCCATCTAGCTAAAGCATCTATGGATTCTTGGTCTTTTGTCGCTCCTAATATGGTAGTTACACTAGGAAGAGATGTTCCTTCTACTGAATACATTCTCTTTCCTGTCTCAGGATCAGAAGCTCTAGAGTATTTTTTGTAAGGATATTTTTCTACTAGTGAAAATTCTGTTAACTTAAACGAATTATCGTTTTCTATAAATTTCATTCATTGTTTATACTAAAAATGCTGTGAAAGTACAGCTAAAAGTATGGCACCTACTCCACCAATAATCCATTTTTCTAATCTCATAATTCTAGCTTCCATTCTTTCAATTCTTTCAAAGGTTTGTTTCTGCATGATTCGACAGATTTTCTCATGATATTCAATTCTGTCCATTGCAGTTTTTCTAGCCATTTAATACCTCATCTGCGTATGAATATGCATCTTGTACAAATCCACCTTCATGAAATTGTTGTGCTGCCACTGCCTGTCCTAGTGTGTCTTGTGGAAATAAAGTTGCATATTGTTGAGCTCTTTGTTGCCCATTCCCTTGTGGCATTTGGCCGGTGGCCATTGTAGTTGGTTGAGTAGCTTGTCCTGGCGGTGGAGTCATCATCTCTGGTTGTGTACCTTGCGGTGGAGCGTTAGCTATTTGTTCAAACTGTTGCTCATTCAACGCCATTAAATTAGCTCCTTGTAAGAAGTCTTCTCCTACTCTAGCTGTAGCTGGATCCATTCTTTTAGCTGTTTCATATTCTGGATATATTCTATCTCTAGTAAATTTAGGCATAGTTCCAAAATCAAAACTACTCTGCAAAGGAATGTTAGGATCTAAACTATTTATTTTATTTTTAATTTCTTCAAAATCAATTTTATTAGGATCTACTCTAAAGTCATCACCTTCTGATTCAAACAAACTATTAAAAAATCTAATAATTGTTTTATTTGCTCTAGGAGATAATTGAGGGCTTAAAGAATATTTAGCTCCTTCTTGCATAAATCTAGTATACTTATTCATTTCCATTAAGTTTTCAGCAACTTCAGGATTAGTTAATATATTACCCAAAAGTCTACTAGCTAAAATTAATTTTAAAGTGCTCCCTAAACCAAAAGCTGCTGCTGTTGCACCTGCAGCTATTCCTCCAGCAGAACCACTTCTTAAAGTCAACGATCTTTGTACAAATTTAGCTGGATCTGTGTAATCTACAGAGTCTAATGATTTCTTTATATTAATAATATCTTCTATTCTTTGTAGAGCTCTTTCACCTCTTGCTCCACCACCAAACATTTCTCTAATTTTATCTCTACCTTGAGGTTTATCTATACCTAAATTTTTTACAAATCTATCAATATATAATTCTCCAAAATTATGATTTCTAATAACTCCATCATTTAAATTAGCTATACCTTCTCCTTCAGTAAAAATTCTTGCATCCACTTCTTGAGGATTGATAGTTTCATTTAATTTTGTTTTAGCTCTAACTCTTTGTTCTGAAATATCATCTAATGCAAATATTCTTTTTTTAACAAAACCTTTTTTAGCCGCTTGTGCAGCTATTGCCTGTGCAGATATACTTTTAAAATCTCTTAAAGGAAATTGAGTTGCTTCATTCCATGAATCCCAAAACCATTGTCTAACATATCGATCATACATTTCTTGAGATTCTTTACTCTTAGGTATTTTAATTGTTCTTTTATATTTACCGTCTTTACCAAAAACATCGTAACTAGAATCAGTAACTCCTAATATTTGTTTCAATTGTTTTAATCCATCTGGACCATCGGCATCCATTATTCTTCTAATAACTTTATCAAAAATTTCATCTGGGTAGATAGTTGCAGGACCTACCATCTCTATTCCTTTATCTGCAAATAATTTAGAATCCGCTTGTCTTAACATTCTCGCAGCTTTATTAGTAGTAAATGGTCTAAGCACCATAGAATTATAAGCATTAGCTTCTAATAATTGTTGGAAACCTCTTTTAGCAGCATTAACTCTATTTTGAATAAAGTCCTCACCTGCTTGTGGGCCATTACTAGCAACAATATTATCGTATTCTTCTTTCATTATTTTTGTTTTTAAATTTTCTTTATAAGTAGCTTCTTGCATACTATTTAAATCTCTTTCTAACGCATTTCTAACTACTAATATTTGAGGTTTAACATTTCTATATTTTGAACCTTCATAAGCAGAAGTCTGCATTCTAGATAAACCAGACCAATCACTCATTCTGATATATGGGTTTCGTGAAGTTACGTTCTTTAAGAAAGCTATGTAATGAAATAAAGGATCATCTGCAGGAGTTAACTCTCTAGCTCCTTTTTCATAACTTCTAATATTAGAATATAACTCTGGATATTCTGTTTCTATTTGTTTAATTAATCTTTCAGTTTCTTGAGCAACAGTAGCAGTTGGTATAAACTTAGGATTACCAATATCTTCCCAATGTTGTCTAACTTTTCCGTATTCAATATTAATTGTATCTAATACCTTAGCCCATTCTCTTTTTATTTCATTTAAACCTGCATAATTCATAATACTCATGTTACTACCAGGAGCCATATTTAAATTATCTACTATATTTATAAATTCTTCTTGTGTTAATTTTTTATTAAACTCTCTATTAAATTTAACCAGAGGTCCAGAAACAAGAGGGTATACCCCAATTGTAGTAAACATTTTTTTAAAGAAGTTTTGAAAAGCATTTTCTCCAGGTATTAAAGCAGCTACACTTGGTTTTAATCCAACTCTTTCAAATGATCTTGCAATAGCTTTAGATTGTTCTGAGTTTAATCCTAAAGATTGTTTAATTCCTTCTCTACCTGCAAATCTTACTACAGGAATTAAAGACATAGCACCACCAGCCCAAAGCAAATCATTATAACCTTCTGATAAAGCATTAAAAATAACTCTTTGTTCAAAAGGTAGTTTTCTTATATCGTTATCTGTTAGATTAGCCATGTCTTGAGAAGTGGCTCCAACATAATCTGCACCTAAGTTACCTATGTCATATAAAGCAGATCCACCCATAGCTCCAGCAGATCCTAATAAAATAGATTGTGCTTCTGTAGATAATGCAGGAGTAGCTCCAAATTTTCTTAACTTAGAAAAAAAATCAATAGTGTTATCTACCATACCTGCTAAGTTTCCTAACATTCTAACTGGTAAACCTAATCTTCCTTTTACTTTAGGTAGTTTATCTATTGTATCTCTTAAAGCAGTAAATCTTTTTGAATACATTTCTGCCATGTTACCAAATCTTTTATCTACACCATATTGATCTTTAAAACCACTTTTTACAAAAGCATCCATTAATTGATCTCTATTTGTATAATAAGGAATCATAGCCATCGTAGCTGCTCCTCCAAAAACAAGATCACCTCTAGTTAATCCTGTAGCAGATTCTAAAGGTTTTAATCTTTTTTGTTTTTGACCAGCAACACTAACTGCACCTAAGTCAATTAATCTTTGATAGTCTTCTACGCCTTCGTAGCCTTTTAGTTCTCCCGATTTAAAAGCTTCATCTATTGCACCTAATTGTTCCGGTGATAGTTTTCTAGTATCAATATTACGAGTATCAATAGCTTGCTGTAATTGTTTTAATGATGCCACTATTAACCTCCTAACCTATTGGTATTGATTGTAGTATTTCGTTTCTAGATCTTTGGTTTTGAATATTTTGTTGTTGTATATATTCTTTTTTTGCTTTATTATATGCATTAGCAACTCCTGGAATATCCATCATATTATTTTGAATAAATTGTTCATCTCCACCAGCTAATTTATATTTATATAAATAATCCTCTGCTTTTTGATTAAACTCTTCCCTTAATTGTTCGTAGTTTAATCTAATTGTTCTAGGTGAAGTAATATATTTAATAATTTGAGTACGTTTTTCAGCGTTTTCAATATCTTTTTGTGTTAATCGGTCTTCTGATTTGTTAGCGTTTGCAACGATGTACTTCATACGCTGTTCAATAAGAGCTAGTTTAGTGTAAGCTCTTAAATCTGCTTCTGTAGGTCTATAGTTTTTAGCAATGATTCCAGCTTTTTTTAATTGTTTTTCTACTTCTTGAGCACCATTTTCTCTAGCTTCTTTTAAATCTTCTTGGAAGTTTTGAGTTAAAGTTTCGCCTTCTGTTTTACCTATATTAACTCTTTTTCCAAAAAATCCAGAACCACCTATTGCAGAGGTATCTTTCTGCATTTCAGCTATGATTTGTTGATCAATAACAGAACTATCTGCACCTAAGTTACCTCCAGCAAAGAAATCTAAAGTACCAAGAGTATCTTCAGCTAATAATCCAAATGCCGCTTTAGTTCCACCTTTCATTGCATTCTCAATCACATATTCAACCATCTTACCACCTCTTCTGTTCTCATTAAGTTGACCAAGATTAAGTTGTATAGCTGTAGGATTTCTATCTACATCGGTTCCAGTGAAATCCGCTGGTGCAAAAAATTGTTGTTTAGTTGCTTCATCATATCCTCTTACATAATATTTATTATCTTTACCTAAGGCTACTCTAACATTTCTAAATCCAGCAAAAGCAGTTGGATCATCTACCTTAACTGTTTTATCTCCAGTAGTAAGCATCTCAACTCCTTTAGCTTTCTCTTTTTTCATTTTTAAGAAAGCTTGAGCTAGTTGCATATCTGATTCTTGTTGTTTTAATTTCATACCTAACATTGCATCTGCTGTAGTTCCTAAAGCTTGACCAGCAACATCTAAGAAACCTCTAACTCCTCTTTCAGGAGATTTTCCAGTTAATAAAGAAGCTGCAGTTCTCATCATTAATAAGTTATTTAAATTTTTATTGTCTACACCAGTCATTTTATCTAGTTCATCTTTAAACTGTCTAAACTCTCCTGTTAATGCATTTGTTTCTGTTAATTCTTTTCCAGCAGCAAGATCTCTTTTTCTTTGTTCTACTAAATAATCTATTTGTTCTGGTGTTTCATTTCCTGTAACATTAGGTATAGGATTCATAGGCATTTCGCCTCCTGCACCACCTGTGTCTCCAGGACCCGCCATCTCAGGTAATACTTCTTTAGGTCCTGCACCTAACATATTTCTTAATGTAGGCTCATCTACATTTGTCTCAATAGCTATTTGTTTGATTTGCTCATCACTAGCTTTAGTTAAATCTACACCTAACTTTTCGGCAGTATTTTGAATATCATCTAATATTTTATATTGTTGATTTAAAGTTTGCTCACCTTCTGTTCTAGGATTTTTAATACCTATAGGTCTTGGTTGAAAAGACTCTTTCATCTTTTCGTATTCAGCTAAATTCTCTGTAACTTTCTTTTTAGGATCTGGCTTATATTCAGGCTGTTCTCTATAAATCAATCTATCTTGTACATCTGCAATATAATCTTCTTGACTCATACCTTCAGGGGTTGCTTGTGTAACATCTCCCATTACATAATCATAACCTAAAGGAGCACCAATACTAGTTGCTAAAGTTGTTTTAGGTCTTTGCATAATTGCTTTACCTAGTGGAGTAGTAGGATCACCTAATTTTTCTCCAACTTTTCTTATTGCACCAATTCCAGATCGTTTAGCAGAATAAGGTAAATAAGCCATTCCAGGAACAGCATAGGCAGCACCAGAAATAACTTTTCCAGCATCTCCTTCTTGTATACCTTCAGCTATTTCTTTTGTTCCTGTACCAATTCCATAACCTTCTAATCCAACTAACCCTGTTTGAACTCCAGGTCTAGCAAAGAAAGAAGAAACTTTAGGTGCTAAATATCTATAAGCAGGAGCTGCTCCTGCTCTTATCATATTTCCAACAGACATAATCCCACCTACAAAAAATTTAGGGACTTGATTAGGATCTACTTTAGAATGTAGCTGCTGTGCTCTTTTTCTAAATAGAGGTCTGTTTAATGTTTTATCCATTAGACTTACCTCGGTGCTGTTGTAGTTGGTCTATTTAACATTGAGTACGTAGCATATGCACCTAAACCTGCACCCGCAGCTTGAGCTAGTGGGTTGCCGGTGGCCATTGGCGTACTCGTTTGAGTTATGGTTGATTGAGAAGTTGGACCCGCAGCGTATATGTTTTTCAAGAACTCTGCTCTTTGATAAGGTTCATAAGCTTGTTGTAATTGAGTTTGTCTTTGAGCATCAAGAGCTTGTTGTGCTAACTGTCTTTGTAATCCACCCGCAGCCATTAATTGATTAATATCTGCTTGTGACATTGCTTGTTGCTGTTGACCTAACTGACCTAACAACTGACCACCTTGTAATCCTAATTGCTGTTGTTGAGTCGCTAAGTTTGCAGCAGTTTGAAATCCTGTTGCCATTGATTGACCAATGTTTGCTTGTCTTGCTCTTTCTATTTCAGCTCTTTGTACACCTTCTCTACCACCACCAAATGCACCCGCACCAACTGCTTGTCCAGCTAATTGATTTTGTGCCATCTGTGCTTGTCTAGTAATTTCGTCAGTTACATAAGACTGATAAGGATTTAAAAATTGATTTATATTCGGCCCACCTAATGCTGATTGTACTGCACCAATACCTGCACCTACTGTTGGTTGACCAACACCCGTTACTCCAGATGCAGTCATACCTTGTTGTTCTAAAGCACCTAAACCTGCAGTTTGTATTGAAGGAAGTGCTACTGGTTTTTGTGCAAGTCCTGCAGCAATATCCATTAAACCAAGTTTACGTTCTTCGATACCTGGTGCTTCTCTTAAATATTGTGTAGTAGTTGATGGAACTTCAGCTGCTGGTGCAGAAGAACCTCCTCCTCCAAATATACTCATATTAGTTTAACTCCTTCTGAAATTCAAAATGTTTAATTTTCCAACCATATTTACCCATAACTTTTTTATAGCCTGGTCTCATTAAAGCTGTAATTCTTTTACAGTTGTTTATTTTAGCAAATTCTTCTAGTTTATTCACTAACTTGTCTGACCATAAATGCATTTTTTTACCTGTACAAATCAAACCTTGTAGTTCTTTAAAGTTAGGATTGTCAAAAAATCTACTAGTACAACAACCAAATACTTTGTTTTCTCCATCTTCATCAGTACCAAACATAATCCATAAATGCATAATGTTCTTTTGTACTAATTCTTTTATATGTTTAGCATCAGCATATTGACCACTAAATTTTAAAGCTTCTGCTACAAGAAACTCTACTAAAGGCCAGAAAGTTTCTACTTCTTTTGGCTTAATACAAAGAACTTCTACGTTAGCTTTAGTTATCTTTTCTGCTTGCATCTAATAAATCCATTATTCTTTTAAATCTTCTTTGTTGTTCGTAAAAAAATTCAGCACCTTTTTTTCTCTGATCTTCTTTACTATTAATATCCGCTCCTGCCAATATCCCCGCACCTCTAACTGCTGCAGCTCTAGATACAAATTCTCCATCTGCTAATTGTGCAAGCATAGTATCTTCGTTTTCATCACCCATACCAGCTCCGTCTTTTACAAAGCCATGAGCTCTTGTGTAATTATTCATATCGTGTTCACTGTGACTAAACTTAGAAGGTAAAGCTTGACCGCCTTCATTAAATCTAGCAATACTTGCTAAACCACCTTGATTAAATTCTGCTGCTTTAAAATTTTGTGTAGGTTGATCACCTAAAATTTCTTCTACTGTTCTATAAGTTGCTGGATCTGCTAATGGTGTATCTACACCTGTTGTATAATCTCTTACCATAAATCCTGTAGGAGATCCTGGTGCACCTGATTTAGCAAATTTTGTATAAGCTTGATTAGGAATAGGTAAATATTTTTTTGCAGGTTCTGCATCGCCACTAAACATTTCTAAAAAAGGAATTCCAGCAGAAGCCAAAGCTACTTTACCAGCTGTTGATTTCGGAAGCATATTTTTTATGTTTTGCATTATACCTACTCGCTCACCACCTTCTCCTGCACTTTCAGCAGGACTTAAAACTTTTCCACCAAAAAGAGATTGAGCAGTCTGCATAGGAGCAGTTTGCATAAATTGTTGACCTAGTGTTTGTCCAGCAAGTTTATTAACAGTTCCTTGACCAAATGCTTGTAGTCCAGGTGCTCCAGCCATAGCTCCAAATTGACCTAAACCACCAGCAAATAAAGCATCTCTTAATGCTCTGTTTGTTGATTTTCCTCTAAGTTTTTGTACGCCAAAAGCGGCTAATGCTAGTGTAAATGGATCCATAATTTATTTTCTCAATTATAGATAATATTATCATTTTACTTAGGTATTATCAACTCATCGTAAAAGCAACCTTCATAGGAGTGTTCACCTATATGGACAATAGGATCCATAATATAAGCATGGCATTTACCCCCTATATCTGTCCATAATTTACAGAAAGAAAAGTCTTCTCCTAGATATGTTTTAGTAACTGGGTCATGAATACAATCAAAGAAGTTCCACATATTAGGTTTGTCTACATATTGACCGTTTATAACAGTCTTTTGCACAATACCTTTATCTGGATATGCTTTAATCATTTTGTCAAATACGGATCTTTTAATTAACATACATCCTGTTGGACTATGGGTTACTTCCATAACACCATCTTTAATATCTACATTGTTATTATCAGCTATCTTCATAGGATAAGTATTAAATGCTTTCTTTAAATCTTTCATGGTTTTAATCTTACCTGCTTTTATTCTTTCAAAAGCTTTATCCCACATTATGCTTTTAAGAGGATAAGGTATAGAAAGGATGTCTTTATCTTTCTCTATCATTCTAATAATAGATTCTGCATGGAAATAAATATCAGAATCAATGAATAACATATGAGTTAGATTTGATTCTAGAAAAGATGCGACACATAAATTTCTTCCTTGTGTAACTAAAGAAGATTTCATTAATTGAAAGGTAACAGGTATGTTTTTACTAAAACAAAGTTTTTGTAATTCTATTAAAGCTTGTGTGTAATGTATTGAACATTCACTATGTACAGGTGTTGCTACAAATATAGAATAAGGTGCCTTTTGTAATTCTAGTTTAACTTGTCCGGTGGTCGGTTTCCATAAGGGTGTAACAGCTTTACTATAAGGTTGTGAAGGTACTTTTAGATCTTTTAATGTTTGATAAGTATCTTCATTAACGTATGATTTACTTTCGCTCACTAATAGCTCCTTTTAAAAAGTTAGTCCACTCCATTCCTTTTTTCTGCCAATTATAAAATCGTTTATAAAACTTTTGTTGTTCTTCTAAATGTTCTTGAATATAATCTTCATGTAAATAACTAGCAGCTACTTCTATAGCAGATGCTGTATCTTTAGCCATGGTTTCATAATTAGTATTATAGCTAACGTACACTGGCCACTCAGCACAGGTCTCATATAACGCACCAAAGTTATTTGTAATTACATGAACACCTGCAGCAAGTGCTTCTAAAGCAGATACACAAGATGTTTCTTCAAAGATACTTGGGTAAACATATAAATCATAATCCGTCATATGTTCTAGAATATATTCATTAGGTTTATAACCTATATAATTTACATTAGGTAGTTGTTTAGCTTGTTCATATAAAGGTTTAAACTGATCATCATTTTGTTGTTTAAATTGATCTCCATATACTTGGGTGGAACTATATACATCTAAAGTTATATTAGGGTCTTTAATTTCTTGCATAGCTCGTAATACAACATTTAATCCTCTCCACGGTGTATTATGGTGTAATATTTTTATAGGCTCACCTTTTTTATATATTTTCCTTTTAGGAAAATTATCAGTGCCATTCTTAATTACAACAGAACGATCTGTAGGTATATCAAAGAAGTATCTAAATTTTTCATAGTTCCAATGACTATTGAATACGTACCAATCATATTCTTTATGTCTTGCCTTGTTACCAAAGAACTCTTGTAAGTTTGGTTGATCCCAAGAATTCTTTTGCCAAAGAATATTTACTTTATTAGGATCAATAGGAACTTTGCCAGGAACTGAAGTACATATTTGTACTTGATCTAGTAATTCTTTTGGAACATGTTTATGCAACATTTCCATTTGTATCTCTGTAGCACCTCTGGGATTCATTCGGTTTTAATATCAAAGTTACCAGATATTGTCAAAGCCTTTTCTGTTAACATTACCATATGATCAAGATAACTTGGAAATACTACTAAATCATTTTCTTGTACATTTAATTTATGAGTAGTGTTAAATATATTACCTAATCTAGAAGATGCATTAATTAAATCAACACAAGGATGAATAAATACGGTTTGTGGTTTTTTAATTTTTTCATACACTATAAATGAAAAATGACATCCTGCATGATTATGTTTATCTTGAAAATTATTATTATATATGTTTCTCCATATTTTTAAATTTAACATATCAATAATAGGTACATCTTCTTTTAAAAGATCTTTAATGTGTCCAAATAAATATAATTTCCCAGTCTCTGAAATATTATTTGTACCATCAAAAGAAGTTAAAATATTAGAAAGAAAAGAAGTTTTAAAACCAGAACTAACTAAACCAATTTGAGAGGGTTCAATTTGTTTTTTCCAAATAGGAACCTCAAACAAAATTTGTTTCATTAATTATTTTTTATTCTTTTGTCTTCGCACCCATTGAAACTCTAGTAACTTTAATTTCAAGGTCTTGTCTAAAGTCATCCACAGTAGTGTCAGTATTGGGGTCAGCAACATCATTATCAAAATCAGCTTTGCTAGCATATATCTTTCCAGTTCTTTTGTTTTTAATAATTTCTTTTGCTTCTGCAGGTATTTTAATTAATTCAGTCATAATATACTTTATACTTTAATTTTAACTTTTAATCAATATTATTCAATAAAAATAACTTGGTTTTTTCTAAACGTATTTTGAAATTTATGCGTATCATAGGCTAATCCATGGTATGTATTAGATTTAAAAATAACCATTCTGTTGTAATTGCTTTTTATATTAAATAACTTCTCATAATTAGTTTTTGATTGCCAAGGACTACTATGCTCACTTCCTTGGTTTTCTTTTAATTGATTGTATAAATTTGTACCATCACAGTTATCTTTGTTTAAATATATAATACAATTATAATAATTATCATCTATATGAGGCCACCAGTAACTATCTTTGTATTCATTATCTATATTTATAAATTTAATAAAGTTAGTTAATATTAAACCTTTAGCATTGTTAATGTCTCTATTTAATATTTTATATATTTTTTCTTCCGTTTGTTTAAATTCGTTTGAATAAAAACTATGTCTACAGTCTATAAATTGATTAGTATTTAGTGAATTGGCTTCTCCCCATTTATGAATAAAAGGAGACGTATTGTTAAATAAATTTTCTACTTTATCTGGATACTTATAAAAATCTTCTATTTGATAAACATAGTTATTTATCTTAAATAAATTTAAATTGTTTATATCAAAAATGTTCACTAACGTCCTTGTCGATTATATTTTTTATAACTCCTTTTCTCATTTTTGTTAAGTCTTTTTTTATGACGACCTGGCCGCTTCGGAGGTTTTGGTCGAGGGACGTAGTGTATAAATTTTTGTTTAGCCATAAAAAATCCTATTCAAATTCAAACCAACCTGTAGCAATATATTTTTCATTTTTCTTTGTTATTTGTCCTTTATGTATATGAGTCCAAGTAGCAGGCCAAATAAGAGTTAAACCTTTTTTTGCTGGTACACAAATATTTTGATAATAAAATTCAGTCCCACCATCTTCGACATCATTTAAGTAAGTCATAAAAACCAAGTGTCTTTTTAAATGATTTATAGAACCATTTTCAAAATGCCATTTTTTATATCCACCTCCTGGTTTATAATATTGAATATTTAAACTGTTCTTTATTCCAAATCTAGGAACCAAAGTTGCATATAGATACATGTCGCCATATCTTCGCATACATTCAAAAACATTTTTTATATAAAAATCAATACATTCATGTTTTGAAAAATCTTCTGGCCAAATCCCTACATCTATAGAATCTTTTATGTTTTTATTTACAATTAATTTTCCACCTTGTTCTTGTAAACCTTCATGTTTTTTTGGATAGTTTTTATGAAAATCAATAAGCTCATCGCAAATAAAGTCATCTATAAACCATCCCCCCATAAAAGATTCATAGGGTAGTCCTCTAAAAACTTGCAAAGGTGTTATTAATTGTCTCATTTTATTTCGTATTTAAAAGTTACCACAATTCTTGGCATAACACAAATCTTAGACAAAGGTCTAGGAGAGTGTGGAATATTACCATCAAATATTAATGCTCTTTTAGGCTTAGGTATTATAGAAGCAATAATTTCATCGTTATTATTTTTAAAAACAGTTTCTCCACAAAAATCTATATGCCACATATCACAAATATAAAACATAACAGTAAATACTTCATTAAAACCTTTATCAGTATTATCTGAATGAAACTCACCTACATAACCATAATTTTGAAAACTAGCATAAGCTCTTTTAAGATTAAGCAAATGATATAACCCTCTATCTTTTAAAAATTTAACAGATAAGTCTTTTAATATATTCTCTTCATTAGATAGAAAATTTAAATTATATATTAATTTTCTTGATAAGAAAGTATCATTAGATCCATCAAATTGATAATTAGGTAAATTCAAAAAATAATTATAAATAGATTTATTAGTTATTTCATCAATACACTCGTTTTCAGTTTCTATAAAAGTATTTTGTGATAAAAAATTTGCTGAGATTATAGATATAAGATCGTAATCTGTTTCTTCTTTAATTACTTTATTTCTATCACAATTGTTAAATTTAAAAATTAAATTTTCACATTCCTCTCCAACTAAATTTTTAACCTCTTCTCTAGAAATATTAATAGTTGGCTTATAATACTCATTTCCATAAACACTATGAAATAAACCTGCTACACATACTTTATCAGATTTTTTCCAAGTTTTTAAAATGTTAAATGTTTTTACTAAATGATCAAAAAAATTTGAACCTGAGTGGGGTAATTCATTTAGTTTTTTTGATAATAAAAATTGTATATACTTCTGGTATTCAATCATCACTAGCCATTTTGATCGGATCTATTTATTTCTAATATAGATACCACAGCTGTGACTCCAGTGCTAGTGCTAGACTCAATATTAAGTGTATCGCTTTCTTCAAGTATGATTGGTCCTTTAGCTATATTGCATATCGTAGGACCAGAGATAGATGCATAGGCTATTTGAATAGTAGAGGTATTAGTTGCATCTGTAATACTTGCTTTTACAACTTTGCTACCAGATTCGTTTGTCACTTGTATATTCTGTATGATTGCTCTCGAATTAGATGGAGAACTATATACAGTGATTACTGAAGTAGTAGTCGGTGCATAGAATGCGTTTTTATAAATATTAGCCATTTGTCGTATCGTACCATTTTATTGAACCAATAACACCATCGTTATTAGATGCACCTTTAGCACATAAAGTTAGTGTGTCAGATACACCTGCTATTGTTTGTCCAAGTTGATATTCAAAATTAAAACCATCTCCAAAGTTTTCAATAGAAACTCCTTTACCAGATAAATAAGTTCTATTTATAATTGTTCCACCTGTTATGGTTTTAGTACCATCTAAATCATACTCTACATCATCAGAATAACTTGTGTATGAAAACGCTGTTGAAGGAGTTGCGTTTTGTCTTAACTGTACTTCAAAATCAGAGTTAGATACAGCAGAAGCTATAAAGCCTTGAGGAATAATAAGTGCATAAGGTCTTCCTGATTTAATTCTAATAGTTCCTAAATTATAAAATGTACCAGCTGTTGTTAAAGTAACTCCAGCTAATGAAGCAGTTCCAACTGATTGAATAATTCCTTGAGGAGAATAACCCCCTTCAATCATACAAGAAGAACATACTTGTTGTAATACTGCTGCACCTGATATCGTTCCTGTAGTTTCTATTTCATATCTTATTGGTAAGTTTGCAGTTTGCATATAAACAGTTGATAAATTATTTGCATTTAAAAACGTATGTGCTGTAATAAATTTACCATCTATTACAAAACCAACTCTAACACTTCCCATTCCCAACCATTCATAATCCGTAAATAAAATAGTTGCTTTAGTTGGATCGAGTGTATAACCACTAGCTCCTGTACCATCTAATTTATCACCATTCCAAGCTGACTGTGCAATTGGATCATCAACACTTGAACCTGATGTATAACTTCTTCTTACAATTTGATAACCTGTTCCAGTGTCTTCAAAAAAGATTCCATTGTTTGCATCAAAACTTCCAACACGTTGTTCTAATCCAGATTCTTGTGCATTCATTACAAATGTATTAAATATAAATAATGACTTACCTGGTTGATAAGACATAACTCTTTTTGATTGTCTTATGACTTTATCGCCACTAGCTGTAGTTACATTTAAATTAACTGTAGATTTATTTGCGGTATATGAAACTGTTCCTGATCCAGTTAAAGATTCATCAAAAAGATTATTTTTTGACATTACATTTGTACTATCAAAAATAGTAAATGGATTAGAAACTCTTAGTCTTCCAAACGCATCATAAGCATTTGATCCATTTCCACCGCCAATAACTGTTGGTTCTACATTAACATTATTACAACTCATATTACCTCATTGTATACCAAGAAACTCTTTCGACTTCCTGTTTTAATTCTTCTTGATAAGAAGTGTTTAATTTATCCTTCAATGTTTGTAAAGATTGTGCAACCTG
>Ga0196905_1000088_pt1 | contig 33665 bp, 53 predicted proteins | sample CB_VirMetaG_3_FD_169098 | JGI IMG/M metagenome (GOLD analysis project Ga0196905, IMG submission 169098) | Freshwater to marine saline gradient viral communities from Chesapeake Bay - CB_1508_1S Viral MetaG (v3) (version 3) | ecosystem: Environmental > Aquatic > Marine > Coastal | place: USA... | reverse complement strand
TTAATAGCATCATTTACAGCATTTTTACATTGCGTCTGAAATCCACGTGCGCTAGAAAAAGAAGCAGCAGTTAATGATACCTCATTAAACCGCGCAAGAACTTCATTTGTAATGTCAAGATAAGTGTATGCCATTATAAATCCTCAGAGAGAAATGAGAGAGCAAGTTGCCCTGCTCTCCCATGTACTATTTAGGCAAGTGTGTCACGGTCTACTTCGTTAGCAGACATGTCACCAAGGTCATCACAATCCATCAGGATAGCAAAGACACGAACTTTACCAGCAGTTGTTGTGCCAGTCATTGCTTGCAGGGTAACATCAAGGTTATCTGCTGTGCCACCAATTACTACAGGGGCAGTAGTTGCCATTGTAGCATAGTCGCCAACAGATGCACCATCAAAGTCAAACCCATCAACAAAGTTAGCACCACCACCAATACCAAGGTCAAACGCAGTATTAGTAGAAGTACCAGCATGTGCTTCAGTAACTTCCATACCTGCACCAAGAATTACGGTGTTAGCTGGAATGGTCAGTACAGGAATTACATCAGCCGCAGCAAGGGCAGAACCCTTATCTGTTGCAGCTTGTGCAAAATCCAAAGTACCCTGAACCATGTAAGGATTGCGACCACGTTGCGAGTTGCCACGTGCTGCGGTTAAGGTGTTATCACCAAGAGCCATATCTCAATCCCCCTTATACCAAGTTGTACTTTGCGTTCACAAGTGCTTCTGGACGAAGAATCTTGCGACCGTAAAGATGCATACCACGAACGATGTCAGCGAAGCTGTCAGGGTCACGGTAGGTTTCAGTCTTGTTAATCTGCTCTGCAGTAGCAACAGCAGAATCATGACCAGCAACCATTACGCCATAGTTATTGGCATTAGTACCACCAGTTGTAGCGGAACCAGTTCCAATTGAAGGCAGGTTGTTGGAAACGTAAACACGGAAACCGTGCAGGTTATTTAGGACAAGACCATTTTGCAGACCTGAACCACCGAAATCAGCATTCAGAAGACGTGAATCTTCGTCCATGAGGATTTCTTTGAATACAGGGTCAATAACCAACCAGCGTCCTTGTGTGTCCACATTCTGTTGGTCCAGCTTACGAGCCATACGAGCAACAACTTGCAGTGCGTTGGCATTACCTGAACCAACTGTTGCAGAAGTTGCGCCACCAGCACGTGGCTGAATACCAATTGATGAACCTGCAGAACCACCAAAGTCATCAGCTTCCAGCTTCATGCTAGAAAGCAATTCGTCTGAACCAGCAGTTGTTACTGCTTTTGAACCATTAACAGTTGTGTTAACAGTATCAGGCGAACCATGAATTGCAGACTGAGTGTAGCCTGACAGGTAACCAAGAACGTCTTGGTCAAACTGGTCAGCAAGGCGATACGCAGCACGGTCACTTGCCAATGACTGGAAGTTAACGTGTGAGTGTGCCTCTTCAATGTCATCAACCTTAAATGCAAAGTAGTTAGCTTTGTCAATGGTCAGGCTGAAGTCTTCATCGTCAAGGTCTTGTGGAGTGACAGTTGTGCCACGAGCATAAGCCTTAACAGTAATTTCGGGTTCTTTGATAATCTTAACGGAATCACCCATGTTTGCAATCTCACCGAAATAGTCGGAGTTTGTGATTGCTTCGCAAATAGCAGACTTGCGGAAAGCAAGCTGCACCTGTTTGCTGTAGATTACAGGTGAAAAATTACCGTTAGGAAGATTACCATACCCGGCTGCGGTAGTAAAAGCCATGATATATTCTCCTAATGTTGGCTGTTTTTCGTTACAGATGCAAACTTACCAGACTATTTAGAGGCTGATTCACTATGGGTGCGTAACATATCTAGTTGGCCTACCAGATATTTTACGGGCCATGCTCTTCAGGTAATCCGTAAGATGGTACTGTTTGCGGTTTTGTGTGAGCAGGTAGCGAACCAACTCACACTAATGTGACTATAGTTATACTTAAAGTAAACTGTTTGTCAACACTTTTTTTATTTATCTGGCAGAACCAGACATATCATAGATAAACTTTCCACTACGGATAGCTTCCATGATTTCATCAGAACGCTTCTCATATTCTTGAGGAGACATTTTCTGAACTTGAGATTCACGTAAATATGTAGATGCCTCATCTTCTTGTGGCTTACTACGTGTGTTACGTGTTTCAACTGATTTCGCTGCATCTTTGCCGTTAGAGGTTTTCTTTGCGGTAATACCTTTGTCAGCTTTATACAGGTCAATTGCTCGTGCAGCAGACTTTGCGTCATTATCATTGTCATACAATGCGTCCTGTACCCACTTAGGCTGTTCTTCAGCCCACTCGTGAAACTCATCGCTATCACGAATTTCACTAAAGTCAGGATGTAAACGCATGAGTTCTGCTTCAGCTTTTTCTTTCTTTGCAGACGACTGCATATAGTCAATTGCTTTTAATTTTTCTTCAAGCGCACTTGCTTGCTCTTTTGACTTTTTAATTGCAATTGTTTCAATAACAGCAGCAACATCTGGATATCTATTTGCCCATGCTTCCAAATCTTCTTCAGATGTAGGCAACTTAATTTCTTTTTTTGTTGCTGATTCTAGTTGACTTTTAAGCTGATTTAATTGCTCTTGAAACTCTTGTTCTTTTTCCTGCATGTGTCTGCGCAGGTCACCATAACGCTTTTTAAATGTCTTTTCTTCTGCGTTAGTTGGTTCAGCTTCTTTTGATTCAGCGTCTTCTTCTGCTTCACCACGTTGTTGTTTAAGCAACTGCTCTAATTCTTCTTCTTCCATTTTGCGTTTTTCTTCGTTGGTGTATTTACGATTTGCAAACGCGACTTTTTTTTGTGGCTGCATTTCTTCAGCCAAGATTGTTTCAGACATTATGTCTTCTCCTTGCTGGGGCTAACCGTAGCCATTTGTCGGGTGGGGGATTAGGTAGCCAGTTAATAGGTCTTATGTTCTCGTGGCAAGACCTCTACCACGTTCTGCCATAGGTAACATGAAACTACCTAAAGCTGAATCAAAATCAGAACCAAATACTTTAGCAATGATTGCTCTTGATGGTCCTCTCATCAAACGGCGAATTACTTCTTTCTCGTCCTCTGATAGGTTTATATAATTTTCTCTAGCTTTTAACAGGTCAATTTCCATTACTTGAGTCTCCCTGCCAGATATACAATTGGGTGTATAATCTTACACAAAATATTACCAACAAGACTATCTTCGGCTTTTCCTTTTGTCAAAACATGTTTTAGATGTTGCGTACGTTTCTTTGCAAGATACGCACCTAGTTTTGTTAGCCATGTGCTTTTCTTCATTCCAGCAACATAAGGTTTAAATAACCAATGATATCCTTTTTCATGATATGGTGTAAGATATCTACGCTGATAAATATCCCAAACTTTAATAGCACGAGTCCAATCATTTAATTGTGTCTGACGATACATTTCGGTGCAAACAATTTTACCGCCACCGCCGCCGCCGCCAGCACCTTCATAGTCTCTACGACCTTTACCAGTACCGCCGGGTGTTGCATAACCCTCTTTTGCTTGTGTTGCACTTAATTCACTACGAGCAACTTCAGAACGCATAGCGTCTGCCTGACGTTCAATTTCTGCACGTTTGCCTTCCTGTACAGCTTTTGCGCCACTAGATGTAAGAACTGCCTGTCCTTTACTATCCACAACGGGACGACCCTTGCTGTCAGTTACAATATTTCCTTTTCCTTGTGACGCTAAAGACTCACGCTCTGCTTGCATTTGCCTTCCACGCTCAGTGGCTTGTTCTCGCTGTACTCTATCTGCTTGCGCTTTTTCTGCTTTTGCAATAGCTTCTCTTGCTTGACGTTCCGTTGTGGAGCGAGTAACATCTGCAGCTAATCTAGCGTCTCTATCAACAGTTGTACGTGCTTCAAAAGGTACACCCATACGTTGTGCTTCTTTTGTTCTAAAATCTTCCTTAACCATAGATACTTCAGCAGGTGTCATAATGTCACCGACTTTTAAACCATAGTCTTGAAGACCACCTTGTAGTCTGTTAAGGGTACGAACATCTTCTGCAGTTGCACGTCTTGCAGGTTCACCTGTTGCTCGTGAAATAGTTTCTGCGCGACCAGACATAGCATCATCAACAGTCTGTCCGGGTCTATATGTGCCTCTAGCTGGTAAGCCCGTGATGTCACGCATAAATGTTGTTTTTGTTCCGAGAGTTGGACTTAGAGCATCTTTAAGAGTAAGATTAAAAGGTTCTGTAGGTTCTTTTGCTAATGTACCGTCATTCTTTACCCTATAAAATTCATCACCTACTTGTTCAAAAGTAACTATCTTAGGTTTTGTAGCTGTCCCACCACGTTGAACACTATACCTATTAACTTCTTCTTGTAATGGTGACAGACTTGACGCAGGAATTGGCGCACCACGTGCTGGTTCCATAGGACGTTGTGCAGGTAGTGGTACACCAGTTTCAAACGCAGGAAGTTGTGCTGCTGGTGGTCCAACTTGTTCTGGTGCTAATGCTGTAGTTGCTGGTGTAGTAGCCCTAGTGGGTTCAGCAGTTGTTCTACGCTCTGTTGCGGAAGCCTGTACCATAAGTGCTTCAGCTAATGGCTGGTTATTATATGTTAAACCTAAATCATCATAGATTGCTTTAGAGGCTTCCAATTCAAGTTGCTTTCTGTTACCACCAAATCCTGTGCCTAAGAAGCCAGTATCTAATGCTGGTGAATTTGAAATAGCTTGGTTTGCCGCTTCAGTATAATCAAACAATTGATTAATAGCATTGACTGTTTCACTGCTTGTTCTATTTTCTTTGAAGGTATTATATGTATCACGAGACATTGTAGCTTTTCTGCCATTAGGGTCAGTCAATGTTACACGGTCCATGCCACCAGTCAATGCCCCAATAATGCCAGGCATTTTGCTAGATTCAGATGAATCATAACTTACTTCATAGGTTGTCCCACCAGTAATTAAACCGTTAGATGAAGTGCCACCAAATACGGTGGTAGCTGATGGTGTCTCTGCACCCCTATCACCACCTCTATCCTGTGGAGTGGATACGGTAGGTGGAGCAACAGCTGAAGGTGCAACGTCCGTTACGTCTTGCTGGGCTTGTTGTGCTTTAGGAGAATAACCTGAAGGTATTGGATAAATTGGTTGACCATTAACAAATGGAATAGTCATTTCCTGACCTTGTTCATTTACGTAGGTACGCAAATCAGTATATCTACCTTCAGGTGTGCTAATAAGTTCTTGATATGTCGGGGTTGGTTGTGCTGGTAATGTTGGTACTGCTTGTTGTTGCATTGTAGTTGGCGTATACGTCATAACGGGTTGTGCTACAGGTGTAGTAGCAACGGCTGGTACAACTTGTGATTGTGTTGGTTGTACTCCCATACCTACAAAACCTTGTGGTTGTAGTGCTAGACCACCAAATGCAAAATTCATAGAGTTGTCATTATCATCTAACTCTAAATCGTCAATATCAAATGGAATGTCGTCTGGTAAAATAGCTTCTTCACTATTCCCCATCTGTCCCATATCATCCATTACTTGCAAACCTTTTTTAGCTTTCTGTCGCATTTTCATAAGCGTACTTAATCCATAATAACGAACAACGTCAGCAGGAAATACAAACTCACCCTCGCTTAGTTGTGCAGGAATATCATCCCGTACTTCTTCTTGTAGTGAGCCAGGTGGCACTTCATTGCCAGACACAGGGTCTACTGTACCGCCCTCATCTCTCAGACCGCCCTCTTCAAACATTTCCATTTGAGTTGCCATGCCACCCTCCTTGTAGTAGCCAAAGGTTCTAGCAAAAAAACCTCTATCTAATTCACCTTCATTAATTGCTTGATAATACTTTGACGCTGCGTCACGTCTTCGAGAACTATGTGGAATACCTGCTTTTTCAAATCTGTCAAGAAATGCGTCTGATATTCTTCCGGGGTCTTCCGTTGTTTCAAGATATTGTTTTAAAACGTCAGCGTCACCTCTACCCATACGTTCTTTGTATTTATAATATGGACTGTCTTTATCAGCGTAGATAGCGTCAAGAACATAATCTAATTGTGTTTCAACACTATCTTTTTTTCCAGTTTCATTTAAATACTCATTATACCATGAACGATGTCCTTTGTCCATAGCAAAATCATCTAATTGAAAAATACCGTATCCACCTTTGGGAACTGCACCTTTTTCTCTAGGGTCACCAGTTCTAGTCTGACGTTGTGCAGGGCTAAATGAACCGCCTGTTTCAACTTCAATATTGCCCATAATAGCAGCAATTGCTTCAGGACGAAGATTGCGACTTTTTAAATGCTCATATATACGTATTTTATTTTCACGTTGAGCATTAGCATAGGCTTCATCAACGTCCGTTCCTTTTGAAAACAATTCCGCTTGCCACGCTTCTGGGTCTTGTGGCTTTGGTTTTGGTAAAGGAACTGCACTATTTTGTTTAGCCATTTACTGCTTCCCTTAATTTTTTTAAGCTACGTAAGATTGCTATAGCACCCTGCGCACGATGCATTAAAATTGAATTATCACCTTGCTCTAAGGTTCTGTGTTGTTGTTCTACTAAACTATCCAGATATTTACTGAAGTGGTCCCATTGGCGGCTGTTGCTCAACATTGGCTTCAACTTGCTGAGTAGTTCCTTGTTGTTGCTGTCCATTTGCACTAAATCCTTGTTCACCCGGTAACGGAGCCATACCAACACCTATTGTTCCACCACCTGCTCCTGTTGGGTCCATAGCGTCTGCGCCAGCAACTGCCTGACCCTGTTCTGGTTGTGGTTGTTCTGATTGAAAGCCTTTCATGATTTCAGCTTGACGAGCGGCTTCATCCATATTATTCACAACTTTATCGGGGTCAAGTTCAAGAGACTTTGCAATCTCAGTAATAATATATTGAAACTTAGCAAATGGTGCGAGAGCAGGATTGCTGGCAATTCCTAAGAACTGCATAAGCCTCTGACTGCGTACCTCATTTGCCATGAGACTTTCTGTACCACGTGCTTTGACTTCTAGGTCACCTTTAATTTCGGGGTCAAAGTCAAATTGCATATTAAAGCGGAATAGTCCTTCACCTAATGGACGTAACAGATAGTCATCTATATTTTTAATTACCGTTTTAATTGAACCTGCAGCAGCATTCATTAACATAGAAATACCACTAGCTGTTCTACCAACACCAGTAATACCCGTTTGTCCATGCGCAAATGATGGGAAGCCTGAACTTTCATCTGCAAGCTGTCTAGCCTTGTCAAACATCATCATGTTCTCACTAGACACGTTAGGATACTTTGTACCAAAGATAGCCTGTCCGGGTGCGCCACCTTGTCTGCGGAACACCTTACCCGGATACACAGTTAAGTCCTGCCCCGGAACTAAGTTTGTTTCGTCTACTTCAATCAGTAAGTTTCCTGACAACACAGCATTGTCAACAGCCATACGCATAAAGCCATTCATCAATGTTTGTGTATCGTCCATGTTTTCCGCAATACCAATTCCAAAGAACGAATATGGATTAAGTTCATATGGAGTTGCATGATATGGTATCTTAGCTGGTTTAAATGGGTTGAGTACCATTCTAAGAAGTCTACTATTACAAATCCAAACATTGGCTTGCAATTCATCAAAGTCTTGCAGTTCTTTCGGAACTTCAATATCTTGTTCCATTAACATGGCAACGTCAACCATACCCCAATACTCAAGAACTTCAAATCGGTCTACACCGTGTTCAGGTGCATAGTCGGATAAGTCATCTTCCCAATATTTTTTAGTATAGTTTTCCCCTGCAGAAATTACTTCATCAATAACTTTAGAGCGGAAGTAAGGACGCTTCTTTAAATTACGCAGTTGTGAACGTGACATCTTGTGTCGTTCAATAACATACTGCGCTTCATCCATGTTGTTAGCGTCAGGGTCAGGATAAAAGTTCCATACCGATACGTGAGATACTTGTGGAACGGTTTTAAACAATGGGTCATATTCCCCATTTTCATTCCAGTTAGGATACTCTTTATCAGTAGCAAATGGTCCTTTCATTACGCCAGTTCCAAACAATGCCATTTCAAAAGCTAATGAACGAAGATGTTTGCCAGCACCAGACTCTTCTAGCTGGTCTATTACTTTCTTCTGCATCTTTTTAGCGGCAATCATTGCTGGACTAAATGTTATAGCGGAAGGTGTTTTTCCAGGTCCTTCTTTTAATTTATCTTGTAATGGTTCTAATTCATTACGCATACTACCTAATTTTTCAAGAAGGTCACGCTCTCTAGCACCCTTTGGTAATTCATTACCGTCCCCACGAAAACCATAAGGACTTACCAAGTTACGTAATTGTTCAGGTTCTTGGGGGTCAAAGTGTACGTCAGCAACAACGCCATCTGGAAGAATAGTAGGTTCAATGGATATAGGAAATTTTTGCCCAGCAAATAATACGTCAACAATCTGACCATACGCAGCCAGTGTTTTCGTTTTAGTTACCTTAATAAATACACGAGACTTTTCAGCTTCAGTAAACTGTACATCAGGACCGTACAAACCGCGATAGTTACGGTACGCACGAATCCAACGCTCCTCGTCTTGATAACGATAGTCTTCCGCTTTCTGATATCGTTCCTGAATAAAAGGAATAATTGAAGAAACAGATACGTCCGTAGAAAAAGAATCGTCTGTATCTTCTAACGCAATTGCGTCATCTTCAATCATAATATCATCTTCTGCCATGTTTTATGTCCTTAATATCCAAATGTTGCATCTGCTACTCGCATTCCACCGCCCGGTCTTCCCATAGGGTCATAATCAAATATACTAAACCTTGGTCTTGACATTATACCATATCTTAGCGCATCATACAAGTGGTCTTCTGAATGCGTGTCAATATCCTCTGGATTCTTTTTGTCAATGGGCAAGGACGGTAACTGTGCGACAATGTTCGTGCAATTATTAAAGAAGACAAGTCTTGGTTCCTCTGTGTATTCATCTACCTGTAGTCTACGGTGTATTTCGTTTTTACCAGCTACGCGACTACCTCTACTTCTATCTGACTGTCTCCAACGACATCCTCTTTGAATCATTTGTTCAGCAAGACTAGGACCAGTATCCCCACGCTTATGCCAAAGAGAAGAGTCAAGAACCCCGTACTTGATGTTACCATCACCAGACTCCAAGTCCAGTATCATTTCAGCCAAGTCTGTCGCAAGTACCTTTGATACGTAAAGTTCTCTGTAGACGATAAGTTGTTCTGAAGGTGCGACTGCAAACCAAAGTACGCCAGAAAAAGACCCGTAGCCATAATCACAAGCCCTAAACTTAACCCAGTTACTAGGGATGTGAAAAGGTTCAATAACATGAATATCACGATTGAACTCAGTAAAGGCTGCTCCTTCTTTAATGTCCCAATCTCCTTCCAGAAGCTGCCTACGCTGTTGCTCTGGTAGGGAGAGAAGCATGGCTTCGTAATCACCGCCCGAAGAGAGGTATGGGTTATCAGATAGTCTTGCAGGGATAAAGCGTCTTTTAAATAAAGACTTTCCAGCTTTCTCATGTCCAGCTGGGTATCGTAACACCTCTCCTGTTTCAATGTCTGTCGCATCGAATGCCTTTCCATATGGGGCAGGGTCAATGAACATTTTCTTGACCCAATGATGTCCCCGTCCTCCGGGGTTAGTTGTTGCCCTCATAAAGATTGGCAAGTCTGGTGCAGTGGACCTTAGACGAGAACGCATGTAGTTCCATGCGTATGGTGTGGACCACTGTGTTAATTCGTCAAACCCTATCCAGCTAAATGCCAGACCCTGATAACGCAAGACATCTTCATCTCTATCCAGATAAGACATCCACAACCTTGCGCCAGATGGTGCAGTCCACTGCATCTTTCGTTCTGACCACTTAATACCGGGCCAGATTTTTGGGTACAACTCCTGCGATTTAAATATAAGTTCTCGCAGTTCTTCAGTTGTATGTCGTAACATCAATCCACTAAACTGTGGATGCCCCATATATCGAAGTGGGTCAGCAAGCATGGCGTATGACTTACCGCCCCCTGCACTGCCGCCGTAGAGAACTTCACGTTCTGACGCGGCAAGAAATTCTGTCTGTGGTCCGGGGTTAGGCTTGAAGAGTATATTTGCTGTCTCTTCTATATTTGACGTTTCGTATTCCTGTGTTTCATGTGCAACCTCTACAGTTTCTTTTATTTCAACTGTCGGCTTTTGCTGCACCTGTTCTTTTTTGTTCGATTTCTTGCGCCTTGGTGATTGCCGTTTGCGCATATTCTGCCCACTTACGGAGGCTTGCAACTTTGTTCTTACGCTTTCGCTCATTGTCTAGCCGCTTCCTTAAACCAACATGTGATATGTATCTACCACTATTTTTACTTAACCAGTTAGATACTTCACGATATGAATACTGTTTTACATGTTGTCTTGCTTTTTCTAGCAAGTCTAATTCAGTAGGTATTGGGTCAAGAATATCGGGGTCTTCTTCACTCTGTTTATAACCAAATGGTACAGTCCGTGCTATACGTGGTATCTGTACCCATTCGTTTTCTTCTTTAATGTCGGTTGGCTGTGGTAATTTCCACTTACCTGTGCTGCGTGTCATTTATTGGCCTAATAAACAAAGTATCACAATCTAAACATATACGTCTATTCTTACCTTTGCGTTTCATATTTTTTGTTGCGCACTTTGGGCAGGTATCATTTTTTCTGCCTTCTTTAATAGGTGCGTCCCAATTAATAAAAGTAAGAGTCATTTTCTTTTACGATTATCTTTTATTGTTACAGGGTTTACATATTTTTTAGGAACGAGTCCACCTTTACTGTACCCCGAACCGCCATCTCGTATTTTTTGTGCAATGTCTGCTTTAGCATCTGATAGAGACGGATAACGGTTACCAGCACCAATCCAACCTTTTCCGTCATCAGATTTAAATATATCTATTCTTTCTCCGTCAGGATTAATTATGTAGTACATACCAGCAGATTCTTTTTTAAAGCCAGCCATCACTCATCGTCTTCTTCTGCTACAGCTTTAGGTGGCATAAGCATAACACCGCCACTTGTTTTGACTTCCATCTTTTCTGTCTTTACTAAACCTACACGGTCAAGCAATTCTTTAGCGGCAGACATCTTATCACGAATACCAAGTTCAGTTGGGTCATACAGCGCACCTGTCATAGCAAGTGCAGCTTTTGGCGCATTACGTGCCATGTACATCTGAGTGGCTTCAAGAATTTCTTCCTTTAGTCCTTTGACAATAGCGGTAGTTGGAGTAGTGTCAGCATAGCCAGCAAGTTTCTTAGCGGTAACCATGTCACCACTAGCCTCGTCAAACAAGACCTCTAAAAACTTCTGTTGCTTTTCGTTTAACTCTCTAGCCATTTACTTACCCTTTTTCAAGCAAGCCTTTGCCTTCTTGCATTTAGCAGGTGTTTTACAACCTTTACATAGTTTCATTGCATTTCTCCTGAATACATTGCGTGTGCTAATTTTGTACTACGTGATTTTACCTGACTTGCCCACCTGCTGTCAAGCATTTCTTTTGATGCAACTGTAAAATTATTATCATGTATAGCAGCCCACATCTTTTTGAACTTACATAGACGAGGCACACCCATATTAAATGCCATGTCCATAAGTACAAGTTGACGTACAGCGTCTAATCCTGCGATGCAAGGATGGGCATCCAGCAGTTCTTTCTCAACAATCTGTACGTCATTCTCTGCTAGAAGTATGGCATCTGCTTCTGTAATGCCAAATGAATACACGTGGTCAATGCTGGCAATGCCCATGTCTTCCAGTTCTTCGTCACTGATGCCACGGTCTTCTAGGTTTCTACCAATTCCAATAGTGTCAATGCCCAAGCTATCTTTATAAACTTGCAGCACTAAACCTTCATGTTCAATTAGTTTTTGTATGAATATGCTTTTATTGTATTTCATCTGTTAAGTTTTCTTGTGTTCGTTGCCCATCCAAATTCCGAATGCACCTGTCATAGCACCCATTACAACGCTTACAAAGGCTGACTGTGGTGCTGTCGGGTCTTCCAAGTTCATAAACCACTCTGCACAACGCCAACTCATTAGAGTTATCACTAGCATCATAAAGCGTGGAATAATTTTCCATTCAAGTATTTGCTTTGCACTCACTTAGTTAAGCCTTTAGCCTTTTCAAATGTCCTCAAGCCGCCAAGTCCTAACATGCCCATGAGTACCGTCATCAGACTACCCATGTCAAACTCTGGTAGGTCAGGTAATTCCATACCAGCCATGCTTGCACCAAAAATAACAAATGGAGAAAGGACAAAGTGCCATGCCAACGCAACGCCGCATGTCCAGCCAATAAATGGTCTCCAACCTGCAACAAAGATATTACGATGCTTTGCTTCAGCTTTATTAATCTCAAGCTGACCCATTGCCTGTTCTTGTGCGTGTTTCTCAGACATGGTGGCAATCTCATGTGCCAACTTTGCCTTCTGGTCTTTATCTTCAATAAACTGGTCAAGTAGACCCGTTACTGGTCCGATTAATGATTGCCACATATTTTTGCTCTATCTCAAATCGTAATATTTCTAAACGTGTTTCCCAATCAGGTACTTCTTCACGTAATAATGTTATCTTATGTTCCCCTGCGAAACTGTGCAGTCTTCTTTGCAATTCGCTTCGGCTGTCGTACAAATTGTTGTCCTGCACGTGTACCTTCTCTCTTTGCCTTAGTTGTAGCAGAATATTCAGCATTTGTCAAGGACTTTATTGCTTTTTCAGGTAAATACCTTTCACCTGTTTGTCCAGAGGGCTTGCCACTCTTGGTGCGCCACTTCTGTTTTGTCCATGCTACTAGGCTTTTTTGTGGTGCTTTCATTATTACAGTATGCCCCTACGTTTAAGTCCAATGTACACTATAACAGATAATACACCAATGCCTATTACAATTGCAGTAGATAGTATTGCTATCTCTAATATTTTCTGTTTACGTTTACGTGCAGCTTCTTCTGCTTCTAGTCTAGCCTTACGTGCTTCTGCCTGAAACTTAATCCAGTCATTCCACAAACCCGGTCTGCCACATATTATCATAATTTGTTTTAGTTCTTCTTCTTTTTCTTTGATGACTTCAAGGGCCATAAACTCTTCAAAGTCATTGCCTCTATAGAATGGGCTATTCTTTTTATTTGTTACTTTTCTTTGTAATTCTTCTTTGCCATCTACAAACTTAACAATCTGACTACCAACACTTGCAATGTCACGTCCATTGGCTACTGCTTGTTTAATTACTCCGAAGGCTGCGTTAGCAGCGGCTAATTCTGCTAACATTTAATACACCTCGACTGTGCCTTTCTTTAGATACTTAGGGACACAATATGCGGTAACACGGTCTCGTTCATCCACCCAATCACGATAGGTGTAGCTTCCATAACGTCTTGACACTTCACGGGCATAGAAGTTGCAGTCCGTAATACTGCGGAAATACATGTCTCCACTAGCAAGGTAGCGGCTTTCTCCAGTTCCGATGTATACAAGTAAGATGAAGACATGCACCATTCCATTATGACTTATAGCCTCCACCTGCTGCCTTATATTCACGTGCTAACATCTGTGCCTTACGTGCTGACCACTGTCCGGGTTTACCACCCTTGCTGCCAGCTTTAATCTTTTCAAATAATCTTTTTCTCATGGTTGGCTTAGTGTAGTTGCCAGCTTCATTAACTCTACTTTTGCTCTGCGTTTTAGGCTTCGCCGATTTGCCAGCTTTTCCAACTGACCCACCCGGCGCGAACTTCTGTCCTTTCGCCACTCCTTTAACTGTTCCTTTGTTGGCTGCTGCGTAGAAGACTTGCTCACCCTTCTTCTCCCCATATTGCTTTTTCATTGCGGCTTTTATCTCAGAACCTTTTGTTGTAAGGGGCATCTCTCCTATCTCCTATGTACGAGTACCAATAAATGTTTCTTCAACATTAAAGACAACAGTTACTGCGCTATTAGCACTAGCCAGTCCACGGAACTTATCTGCTTTATACAAATACAAACTGTCTGTAATCTGTAGCAGACTATTGGCTGGCAAACTAACTGTTTCAGCCAGCGTGTAATACGTTGTGTTCTGACTGTTGTACCAATCAAGACTAAATGTAACAGCACTACTTGAAGCATTGTTAATGTAAATGCTTTTAATTGTGCTTTCATAATTAGCAGGTACAGTATACAAGTCTGCATTACTTGTAGTGAGTTCTATGCCAACGGTGCGATTTTTAGTTGTCATGTTACACTCCGTTGGTCAAATCATAAAAGATAAGTGAGCCAATAGCTGAACCTGAAGGTGTACCTGTTACGGCAGTACGAATACCAACCGTCATAATGTCGCTTGTGCCACCTATTGTTCTACCAAGCTGCAAACTAAACTTGTAACCTGTTGGTGCGTCAACACCACTACCAGCCTGTACAGTATTTGTAATATAGTCTAACTGCACAACTTCACCACCTGTCATTGCGGTAGCACTTACATCATAATCCACATTGGTAAATGTGCTGGTATCCCAAGATGGGCTTGTTAATGTGGCATTACGAACAAGTGTTATAATGTAATCTTGTCCAGTAGTAGGCAAGACTTTAACAATTTGTGGAAGTACAACAGCATCTAATGAAGCACTATTTAAACGGACGGATACTAAAGGTAAAGTTGTTAGACCTATGCTTGAAAGCGTAGTAGTTCTTTGTGCAGCTAATTCGTTTACGTCTTGTTGATAGCCACCTTCGCTGATGACTGTGCTACAAATTTGTTTCATTGTAGCGGCAGAACCGATAGTATCTGTTGCGGTAATCTCGTAACGTATCGGCAGAATAGCTGTCTTCATATATACTGAAGTCAAGTTATTAGCGTTGTGAAATTTGTGGCAGATTATGTTCTTACCATCAATTACAAAACCTACACGAACTGTACCAACACCAAGCCATTCGTAGTCAATTAAAAGAATCTGTGTTTTTGTTTCATCTAATGTGTATCCACTAGGACCAGTACCATCCAGTTTATCTATATTCCAGTTAGCCTGTGTCACATACCGTGCGTCACTTGCACTGCCGCTTGTTGATGTACGAATTACAAAACGTAAATCTGTTTCATTCTGTTCAAAGTATACACCATCATTAGCACCAAAGTATCCTACACGTTGGCGTAGATTAGCCTGTGATTCAGCCATTGCAAAAGTAGCAAGGGTAAGCAGTGACTTTCCCGGCTGGTATGGAAATACACGTTTTGTTTGACGTATAACTTCACCAGTAGCAGTACCTACCGTCATAGAGTTGCTGCTCTCGTTAGGTAAATGAGCAAATGCTCCACTGCCTGTTGAACTGGTATCAAATTGTGGGTCAGCTTGAAAACGATTCTGACTATCAAACAGAGTATAGGGTTGACTTATACGCAGTCTACCAAACGCATCGACTGTATGGTCAGCAAATGCAACATCATTACCAATAGTGCCAAAGACAACTTTTTCTGGATAGCTTGTGATGCTCACTAGTCTTTATTCCACTCTAGCACAACACGGTGCATATGCCATAGCCAATTGCCAATAGCAAGGAATGGCTTGCTAGAATGTAACAAACCAAGTGCAAGATATTTGTATACAGTACGTTTGATTTTATGTTTCATAATATCTTACTACTTCTTTTTAACCATACCGCCATATGCCATCTTAGTTGATTTTTGAGTAGCTGGCATTGAAGCACCACAGTTAGCGTAACCACCTTTGTTCATTTTTGTTTTTTTAGCGTAGCCACCACCCATCATTTTAGGCTCGGCTGGTTTTGCAGGTGGAACGGCAACAGCACCGTCACGTGACCTACCACCTAAAATCAAAGTGACACTAAAGCCCATATCACCCCTACGATTTTTCAATTCATTGTAAGCGGCGGTTGCTTGCTCTACCGTAGCGTTGCTATCTTTTTCAAGCATTCGCTCTAATGCAGTGTCAGACTTGTTGCTGTAGTCATATTCTTTGTCAGCCATAATTGTGTTCCTCTACCATTTAACTTTATGTGACCAGTATTTTGCAGATAGCTTGCTGGTCGGTTTACCTTGTGCGTCATGCCGTGCATAATACGATTTCTTACGTGCTTTGTCTTTTGCTGTCTGTGGATTCTTGCCAGCACCTCTTACACCCTGCTGTCCAAAGCGTATAAACTTGTACGTGTCACCTTCCTTTGCCATCACTGCATGTGACTTCTTAGGATGACTGGGTGTCTTCTTTGGCTTATTAACGCCAGACAACCCTTCCTCTTTCATTTTAGTTTTTACACGTTCAGGCATACTCATGTGCTTTGTCCTTTGTTTGAAATACAACCACGTCTAACAATAACAGGCTCACCAGCTATGTTAGCAGCTGACTGAGCCATCTCTAATGTACGATTAAGGCACTGGGCCTGTGTAGCATATGGACCTCTGCTATCAGCAAATGTGATACAGCTATCTGGCACAGAGGCAAGGCAAGCAATGATAATGGCAGTAAACATTAATCTGTTCCATCTGTCCAGCCCTCTGCTCTCATTGCCTCTTCTACATGCTTCAGTGTAAACTTACGCCCGTACCTTGCTTCACAAGCAGCACGAACATAGAACACGTCACTGTGGGGGATATGCAAACGGTCTAATGTGTTAGTACGTAACGCTTCATAAAATGCGTCAAGCACATTGTCTGTGTATAGTTTTACAGATTTCTTACCCAATGTCAAGCACTTTCTTGTTAAGAATACGTGTTTATGTTATTATATGTTAGTATTAGATGTAAAAGCATAAAATACTTTTTCATATTTTATGTTCTTGTTATTATATGTTAGCATCTAATGTCTTTAACATCTTTATGTAAGAACATTTTATGTTAGCATTATATGTTCTGTTTGTTAATATAATTGTACCAGATTTTATATGGCTTGTCAACCCCTATAATTATATGGTGCGACAATATGTATCACATTAATTACCACTGGAAATATGCTTTGCCTATTTTTTAGGCAGTATATGGTGTCACTAAGCAAGCATATGTTTGTTAGTTACCCATGTGGTTAACACCTAATTACCCAATCTGTGTGTGTATTGGTATATGTAACGTACGTACCTGGGGGTGGTTCATGCCCACCCATCAACCAATGGTGGCAAAATATGGTAGTCAATGCAATCAAAAGTAGTATTTTATCAATAGATTAGTCAATATTTATATTATAGCCAATAAAAAACGCAGCTTTTTCAATAACTTAATCATAAACCATTAACTAATATGTTATCAGTTACCGTTTAATAGTAAATTGTAAAACTATCACAATACACCACCAGTAAAACTTTACAGTATTTGGTGCATATAATCCACGTTGCATATTACTATATATAACAAAAAACATTAAATTATTTTATTCAATAAAAACAAACACTTATACAATAATATAATATAACTTATTGAAAACATTGATAAAAATAATTCTTGCTTTTATCTTTTTATTCATGCCATAATCTAAAGCATAAGAACAACGGTTTACTACATGCAAGTAATTAAAGAAAAGTAATAACGCCAATCGTTCTTTAGATACTGAATAATAAACGCCACGTGCAATCTTTATCAGTATTGACTAAGTGAATAAAATATGAATACAATATGCAGACAATATAAAATTAAATTGGTGCTATAGAAAGATAAATCCAATGGCTAGACTAGGTAAGCGCGAACGTGCTGAAGCACGTGCAATGCAAGCGCGAATTGCAAGGGTGGACTATTCTTATAATATAAGAACGTCAACCATGAATCCCGACTACTGGACTAATTATTCTGGTAAGGTATGCCAAAATATTAAGGGTAGTCATGCAAAATTTAAGGCTAGTGATTGCTTATTTGATATTTGTAAAAAATATCATTAATCACTTGACAAGGTGATAATCTTAGTGATAGGATTATGACAAGATAAAAAAGCAAATTGGTGATTATCACAAGATAGTGTAAATCCAATGGGTAGCAAACAGGTAGCAAAGTATAGTCTGGCTGCGTACACTAGAGGTGCGTCTTTTGCTAGGACGCTATGCTACCAATATGTGAGGTGTGTACTATGTACAATCGTGATATGCCTGTAATGGCAAAGCATGGATTGTCTTCACCTGATGGGCTTGTGGATATTGTTACATTTGTATTATGTACAATTCAGCAACCATTACAATCGGTGGGCAATCAAATTGTGGATATCCGCGCCAATGGTGCTGATAGTAAACATCTATTTGGTGCTAAAAGGAATGGCTATCAATTTATACTTGACAATAAACAAACAATATATGATGGTTTATTGGAATGTAAAAAACATAATGACGTGATAGGCGTGGTGGAATTATTAACCACGATACCATCATTAGGAATGGTGAAAGCAGGTTTTGTGGCGCAATGTTTGGGCTTCAATGTGGCTTGTCTGGATAGTCACAACTTGACTAGGTTGGGTTGGGCAGCGTCTGCCACAAAACTTGACAAGAAAACCAAGCCAGAAGTGAGACGCAAAAAGATAGCGAATTATGTGACGTTTTGCCAAGAAAAGGGTGCTGAGTATTGGTGGAATACATGGTGCGACTATGTTGCCGATAAGGGTACTAATAAACGATTGCCCACGAGTGACAAGGTTTCTGCCTATCATGTAGAAGCATTAGCAATATGAGGTGAAATAAATGTGTATACAAAGTAAATGTGCAGGTTGTGACCAACGCAAGGCTAGTATATATCACGATGAGGATATGTATTGCGAAGATTGTTTTGAGGAACACCTCATGATTGAAGAATGTTATTGTGATGATGATAAGGGCATAGTATGCTATTTACATATAGAAGGTGGACGCTATGAATACATTAAAGTTTGAACGCAAAGAAAATTATGGTGAACTTAGGTTCTACCCAGCGTGTGAGAAATCAAAATTTCTTGCGGATTTGTGTGGACGCAAGATATTCTATAGGTATCAGGTGCTTGACATTCGTGACAAGTTAGGGTACACAATAGAAATTACAAACACAACACTATAGGTAATTAGGAAAGGATTAGTATCATGTTACCATATAAAACTACAGTCAATGTTAAATCAATCATTCGCAATCCTGTGGGTGTGGATAACTTACAATTTCGCCGTACTACTTCACGCTATAAGCGCAAGGGTACGTGGGCAAATAACAAGGGTTATCTGTCGGTATCACGTGACGCTATTACAGGGCAGTTTGTAAAACGTGCGTAGGGTATCACAAATAAATCCAGTAGCAAAGGCAGTCGCCATGAATAGACGCAGGGCGGCTGTCGTACCTAATAAGAAGAGGTACGATAGGCAAAGGGACAAGAAAGATGCAGAGAAAAAAGGTGTTGACAATCATGAGCAAGGTGATTATAAATAAACGCAATAAGCCAGTTAAGGCATTACGCAAACAGCAACGCAAGGCTAAACAGCAATTACAAAACATGAGGTAATATTATGGACAAACAAACAGCAAAAAATCTACGCATGGAATTGGAAGCAATCTTTTATAACAATGGCATCAGGGGTTTTGATATTGAAATTGGTAATGCCAGTTATAATGATTTCGATGTGACCTTTAAGGTTCTCATTCGCCATGCTGACGCTAAACCAAAACTCGAAAGAGACCTAGAAAGAGAAGCAGAATTTTATGGTCTTGATGTCAACAAGATTGGAACAATTCGTGGTAACAAATATATCCTAGTCGGATACAATTCTAAGGCAAGAACACAACCATGGATTGTTGAGAAGTTAGATGTCGGTGGTGAAGGTGGTAAATATAAGGTAAGTAATGATACCGCAAAACGACTATTCGGAAAGGACGTTGCGTGATGGATGATGGATTTGAATTTGAGGGTATATGGATTACCGATAGAACTAAATCACCATGTGGTAGGTTTGACCTAACACCAGAACAAGCAGACGAATTATATGGAAAGGACAATACTGATGAATGTGTTATCACTCTTTGATGGTATGTCTTGTGGGCGTATCGCATTAGAAAAATGTGGATTTCGGGTAGACAAATATTTTGCTGCGGAAATAGACAAGTACGCTATCAAGGTGGCGAAGGCAAACTATCCCGACACAATACATCTTGGTGACGTGCAAGACGTTATGTGGCCTGAGACATTTGAAGGTATGAAGATTGACCTCTTGATTGGTGGCAGTCCATGTCAAGGCTTCTCATTTGCAGGCAAGCAATTAAACTTTGATGACCCACGCAGTAAATTGTTTTGGGAATTTGTACGACTACTAAAGGAATGTAAACCAAAGTATTTCCTGCTTGAGAATGTCAAGATGAAGAAGGAATACATGGACGTAATTACTGAGGCATTGGGTGTTGAACCCATCTTCATCAATAGCAGTTTGGTATCAGCACAGAACCGACAACGCTACTACTGGACAAATATTCCATACTTTGCACCACCTGTTGATAAAGGTATCAAACTGCGTGACATACTTGAAGATGGCATGGTTGATAGAGATAAAGCACACTGCTTGGATGCAAACTATTTCAAGGGCGGCAATCTCAAATCGTACTTTGAAAAACATCGAAGACAATTAGTGTTCAGCAAGGATGGTTTATGTCATGTGGGTGACGCTGACATTCGAGGCAATGATACTGTTCGTAGGGTGTATCATCCCGATGGTAAATCACCCACCCTAACAACAATGGGTGGTGGACATCGTGAACCCAAGGTATTGTGTGGCGCATGGCGTGGCAGATATACTGTCGATGGTGTGCGACAAGACCACAAGCAGAAGGTTGCAGGTTTGACAACACAAAGACTTGAAGTAAGACAAGACGAAAAGACTAATGCTCTTACGACAGTACAGAAAGATAATGTAGCAGTGAATGTTGATGAACTTAAATGGCGCAAACTCTCTCCTCTAGAATGCGAGAGATTACAGACTGTGCCTGAAGGATATACAGCACACGTCAGCAACACACAACGATACAAGATGTTAGGCAATGGATGGACAGTTGATGTCATCGCACATATTATGGAAGGAATGAAATAATGGAAGATAACATTGAAGAACTAATGCGTAAAGGACTACGTTCAATCTTATTTGAACATGATTGGATTGATACCGAATGCATGGTAGGTATTTTAGATGATGAAGATATTCAAATTGTTAAAGGAAAGGATATGTATAATGACAACCAAAAACCCATTCGCTAAATCACGTAAGGCAGATAACCCATACGCAATCTATGAAGGACATGGTTTTACTTGGAAGATATTAAAAACATATCAACGTCCCAATAAAGAAAAAGATAATGAGTATGCCAGATGGTTCGTTGCTGCCTCAAGCCCAATGACATATGGCAAGGACGAACTAGGTGATACCTATATCAATGACATCCAGGAATATGGAAGATTAGTTTATGCAACCGATGAATGGAGAGAACATTATGGCTAACGTCCAGTATGATGTAAGCGATTATAATGTAACAATATTTCGTGGTCATGTGCGTGAAGATGGACGCATTCTACATGGCATTCGTTCTGATGGTAAGTTAGAATGGCGTACACAAGAAGCGTACAAGAACCACGAAGTTAAACGTAAGAAACGCAACGCACATAAACGTGCTAGGCGTAAGCATTGGCTGAACAAATACAAGACAGAGAAAGGATGTAGTGTATGTGGTGTAAAGAATATCAATCCATTGATGCTACACCTTGACCACATAAACCCATTGACAAAGGTAAACAATGTGTGTAATCTCGCGGCAGGTAATCTAAAAAGATTGATGACTGAAGTACGTAAGTGTCGCGTCTTATGTTTTGATTGCCATATTGTACATACCGCTGAACAAAATACGAAAGGAAGATATGACGATGCCTAATTGGTGTGAAAATAAATTGACAATCTCTCATGAAGATACTGACGTTATCGACAACCTGATGGCACAGGTTCGTGCAGATGATAACGGCAATCTATTCAACTATATTAAACCTATGCCAGAAAATACTTTTCGAGGTATGCTTGGTGAGAATGAACGCAAAGAGTGTAAAGAGAAAGGCATTCCTAATTGGTACGACTGGTCATTCACAAATTGGGGTACTAAATGGGACGCTGCACATCTTGATTGGCATCAACTTGATGAGCATACAGTAGAGTTTAACTTTGATACTGCATGGTCTCCACCTATCCCTGTGTATGAAGAATTGGCTGAACAAGGTTATCAAGTTGAGGCGTACTATCTTGAATATGGTGTAGGCTTTGCTGGGCAATGGCATTTTGACGGTGAGTATTATCAAGATGAATCTGTCAGCCTTTACAAAGAGCAGATACCTACTGATATTGATGAGGTGTTTGGTATAACAGAACAACTTGCTGAATGGGCAGCGGAAGAGAAAGAAACAGCATAATGATTAAGTACATATGCAAACATTGCCTAAGTGTTCAGTATCTTGGTGCTAAACTAAAACAGATTGCACATCGTATCTTATGTCGCGTGTGTGGCAATCCAATTGAGACAAAGGAAAAAGATGATGGATGAAATAACGATTGTTATTACAGATAATTTACCTGACAATCCCTACATGCGTTTACATATGATAATAGATATGTTAGAGAATGCATCAGAAGATTATGTAGTAGATAAGAAATGGTTAAAAAGACAACTTCAATATGTGTTTGATGTCTTTATGGAAATTGCAAAGGAGAAATATGGTGAACCGATTCTTAATTGACCATCACCCAGATGCCATCGCTAAATCATTATGTGACCAACACATTGTGAAGATGCCACTGGAAGAAGCACAGATGTTATGCACAGCCGTGTGGCATCATGCGACTAACTATGCAGAGCAATGGGGCTTATATAAACCAGTACATATGAAACATCCATGCACAGTGTGGGCTATGAAGACACGGGCTAACTATACCTTTGCTCTTAATCTATACGCTGCAATGTTAGATGAGTACACATACCGATATGGTAAAACTCATGGAGCAATGAAACATTATGAAGCATTATCTGACGCACGTACCTTAATACCAGAAGGTAAATTGACACCACATCCACAATGCTTGAGTGGACATGATGACTTAAAGACGGATGAACGCTATCCAATTGTAGCATATCGTGCCTTTTATGTAGTTGACAAACTAAGATTTGCTAGGTATAATCGTGGGCGTGAGATGCCAGCATGGTTATCATTAGGTAAGTTTAACTTTGATAGGAGTATGTAACATGATAGAACAACAGTTGATTGAAGCAATCGCATTTGTATTAGCCGGGTTTAACTTGTGCTTTTACTGTGTATATTTACCTAGCCTAGTGAGGCAGGAACAATGGAAAAACTAGCGACAGCAAAACATGTGTCAGCATTACTGAATGAAGTGGACTATCTGCGTACACTCATACAGCCACATGACACTGGACATATTCATACTGCAATCAAGGTATTGCATGACCACATTGAACAACTATTGAAGGAGATGGAAAATGAAAATAACAAATGAGCAGCGTACAGAATTTCTTAAATCATACAACGACTTACGTAATATTATTCAGACGTTATGGGAATGTCAAGACTTATGGATGTCAGACATGCGTAAGTTAGAAGAACTGCATCAAAGGATGCACGAGGTATTAAACTTTGTACCTCAAAAAGACAAGGACGGTAAGACACAACCATACATGGATTGGGTATTGGGAGATAGTAGTAAATGAGTACCATCTACGACACACTAACAGCAAGCAGCAAAGAAGAATTGAAAGAAAAAATTGATTGGTACTTAGATATGTATCATCCTAGTGGCTACGGAACACGAGTTGAAAGGACATACTATGATGAAGATAACAAAATATATAAAGCAGAAATGTACCGATGGAGTTCATGCGATTGACCTTATTTGATTTCGTTGTATGCTACCTAGTCGTTGTAATCATTTACCATTTCAGGAGTTCTTTGTGAAACAAATGACAATAAAACAACTGGCTAATGATTACTACACCTCTATGGAGTATGACTCTTTACGTGTAGAAAGCCAGAAGCATTACAAATATTTCTTAGACAAGATGTTGAGTACAAAGATTGAGCAGCAAAGGTTTTCTAAACTAAATGCTTCCGAACTTACAACTCGTATGGCAACACTTGCTTATGATTTGTGGTGTAAGAAAGGTGTCACTATGGCAAATTATATTTTGTCGGTGTCACGTGTTATATTTAATCACGCATTACGTCTTGAGTACGTAACTAATAACCCATTCTCTGAAGTTAAGAAACGCACAACCAAAAGTCGTAGTGTTGTATGGACACAAGAAGATGTGCATAAGTTTCTTGACCAGGCATATAGTGATTTTCAAACACGTAACATAGGTTTGATTGCACATATGGCATATGAATGGTGTCAAAGACTAGGTGATATGCGTGTACTTACATGGGACGCTATTGATTTTGATAACAAAAGAGTACACATCAAACAATCTAAACGTAGAGCGGAAGTATTTTTGCCAGTATCAGATGACCTACTATCAATGCTGCAAGAACAAGAGGAAGACTTTGGCTTTCAAAAGTATGTAGCACCACGCCCATATGCATTACGTGGTGAATACCGACCTTACTCATTACAAAAACTACCAATGTTTGCTAGACGTATAATGAAAGACGCTGGTCTATCAGACCACCTGCGACTATCTGACCTACGCAGAACTGGTACTACAGAAATGGTAGAATCAGGTGTCGGTATTGCACAAATTATGTCGGTTACAGGTCATGCTAACCCACAGAGTGTCAAACCGTACATAAAAAATACATTTGATAGTGCAAATTTAGCATTGACACAACGTAAAAAACGTGCTATAAGCACATTAGATGCCGAACAAAAGGAGTATATATAATATGTATAATATATTAAATGATATACATATTATGAATGGTGAAAGTAAGCGCATGAATTGTCCTTCGTGCAAAGGATATAAAACATTTACCATTAGTAATAACATGGGTAACATCATATGGAATTGTTATAAGGTGTCATGTAATCTACGTGGTGGCAAACGTGTTGGCATTGATGCTGCCGACATAAAAAATATTATGAATAATAAAACAACTGAAGAAAAAGTGCTTGACAATTTTGTGATTCCAGAGTATGTTGTATCACATGATAATAGAAGTAGTGTTGTCAACTGGACATCACAGTGGAATATAGATTTGAATAATGTAGAAGTTTTATATGACGTAAAAGAAGAGCGAGTTGTATTTCCTGTAAGACACAATGGTAAGGTAGTAGACGCTACTGGACGTGCTTTAGGAAAGCGACTTCCCAAATGGAAGAGGTATGGTTCATCGGGCGTTCCATATTCTTACGGCAGTGGGAATGTTGCGGTTGTTGTTGAGGACTGTGTGAGTGCTGTTGCTGCAGGTAGCGTTAATAAATTTGTCGGGGTTGCGTTACTTGGTACTAATCTAACAGCAGAACATAAACAGTATCTTGCACAGTTCTCAACGGCTATCATTGCTCTTGACCCAGACGCTATGTCTAAGACACTTGACTACGCAAAACAAATGAAACTATTTGTTGATAACGTACGTGTATTAAAACTGAGTGACGATTTAAAGTATCGTAATCAATCAGATATTGAGAGAATGAAGGAATTGGTATGGAATTAAGTTTGATTAAAAGTCTTATGGACAAGTCATTTTATGACTCGCATCGTGGTGAGCGTTGTCCAGATGATTTGTTTAGCAAGGACGTTAAGAAAATAAAACGTACTATAGACACCATGATGCAAGAATATAAACGTGACGTAACACCAGTAGAGGTTGAAGGATATTTCTTTTCTAACAATCCTACTCTCACTACTGCACAGAAACAAATATACGCTGACATGTTTAATAGCATTCGTCAAACAGATTCAATGGGGCATGATGTCGCAGGTAACATTTTATCTAAACTATTTCAGCACCATGTTGGTGAGAAGATTGCCAACTTAGGATTTGATTATGTCAATGGTGATTTAATATCTCTTGAACCTTTACGTGAGTTATTAGATACTTATAATGATGACTTTACACCTAACATGAAGATTGATTGGGATGACATTTCTCTTGAGACACTTGTTGAAAGTATGAAATTAAAAACAAGATTTAGTTTCAACTTACCTACGCTACATAATATTATTTCTGGTGTTGACTCTGGAATGTTAATTGAGATTGGTGCTAGACCAAACACGGGCAAGACCTCATTTCATGCAAGCATGGTAGCAGGTCCTGGTGGCTTCCTAGAACAAGGCGCAAAGTGTGCGGTGCTTGTTAACGAAGAAGAATACAAGAGGGTTGCTACAAGATATGTTACTTGTATGACTGGATTGTCAGAACAAGACATACCTGCTAATCAATCACGTATTCTCGATAGATACAATACTTTGCGGCGTAACCTACATTTCAAGGAAGCAACAGGACAGAACATGGATTGGGTAGAATCTTTGTGCAAGAATGAAAAGCCTGACGTAGTAATCCTTGACATGGGTGATAAGTTTGCCAAACATAAATCAACTATGCGTCAGGATGAAATACTAAAAGCAAATGCTATACATGCCAGACAGATTGCTAAGATACATAACTGTGCTATCTTTTATATGTCACAGTTATCTGCAGAAGCAGAAGGTAAAACAATATTAAACCAGAGTATGATGGAAGGTTCAAAGACAGGCAAGGCTGCCGAAGCAGATTTGATGATACTGATTGCAGAGAATGCAGCCATTGAAAATGGAAGACGTAGTGACACACAGCGTCATCTCAATATTGTGAAGAACAAATTGAATGGATGGCATGGTGTAATACATGTTAATCTTAATCCTATGAATGGACGTTATGATGTATAGAAAAGGAGAAGCAAATGATTGAAGCATTGGTTGTATTAACAACGGCATTATTCTCAACAGAGAATGCTACATTTTTAAAAGCAGTAGATGTTAATCGTAATGATGGATATAGATGGGAATATGTTGGCAAACAAAAGCCAGTAAACGAAGACTATTCTATCACAATGGAAGGTAACATTTACTTCAAACATGTAAAGGAAGACTAATGAAGTTAACTCTTGATATAGAGAACACCGTTACACAGCGTAATGGCAAGATGCATCTTGACCCATTTGAGCCAACCAATTCATTGGTTATGATTGGTATGCTATCTGACCAAGGAGATGAGGTCATTGTAACCTTTGACCACAGTGAGGTAGAACCTACAACGGAAGGCTTTGGTATTGTTCAAAGTTATTTGAATAAGGCAACTGTCTTGGTGTGTCATAATGTCGCACATGATTTATTATGGCTTTGGGAATCAGGTTTTAAATATGACGGTGCTGTCTTTGATACTATGCTTGCTGAATATGTTATGCAACGTGGTCAGAAAGAACCTTTATCACTTGAGGCTTGTGCTGAAAGATACCAGTTAGAAACACAGAAGCAAGATACCCTCAAAGAATACTTTAGAAAAGGGTACAGTACAAGGGACATTCCTTATGCAGAGTTGTCAGAATATTTATCTGCTGACCTTCACGCTACTCAGCAATTGTCTGATAAATTGTGGAACAGATTAAACACAAGAGAGTATGCTGGTCTTTTGGATATCGTTGTACTTACCAATCAGGTTGCTATTTGTTTAACTAAAATATATCAGCGTGGTTTCACTATTGATAAACAAGCATTGAAGGAAGTGCATAGAGAATTTACAGAGGAACGTGACGCATTACTTGTGGACTTAGAAAAGCAAGTTAAACAACTGATGGGTGATACACCTATCAATCTCAATAGTCCAGAACAATTGTCTTGGGTAATATATAGCCGCAAGTTACGTGATAAAAAAGAATGGGCAGAGATGGTTCATCCCTATATGCGTGAGTCACACTTCCAAGATATTGTGTCATCTCAAACTAAGTATATATACAAAACAAAAGCAAAGCAATGTTCAGCCTGTGCTGGTATGGGGTACATTCGTAAGACAAAAAAAGATGGCACACCATATTCTAAACCAAATAAATGTAAAGAGTGTGACGCTAGTGGTTATATGTTTATTCCCACGCAAGAGATTGCTGGTCTAAAATTTAATCCACCTAGTGCAAAGTGGGCTAGTGCAAATGGCTTTACTACCAGTAAAGATAATCTTTCAATACTAGAAAATGCAGCACGTACACGCAACTTACCTGACGCTGAATTGTTTTTATCAAAGGTACGTAGACTGTCTGCTGTTGAAACTTATCTGTCATCATTTGTTGATGGTATTGAAACTCATACAAAGCCTGATGGTAAGTTACATGTACGTTTGTTACAGCATCGTACAGCGACAGGCAGATTTAGTGGGGCAGACCCAAACATGCAGAACATGCCACGAGGTGGTACGTTTCCTGTAAAGAAAGTGTTTGTATCTCGTTGGTCAGATGGTGAAGTATTGGAAGCAGACTTTGCTCAGTTAGAGTTTCGTGCCGCTGCTTTCTTATCACAAGATGCAGTTGCAATAGAGGAGATTAAGAATGGCTTTGATGTTCATGCGTATACGGCTTCTGTTATATCTGGTGCTGGTCAACCTACGAGTCGCCAGGAAGCTAAAGCACACACGTTTGCGCCACTTTATGGGGCTACTGGCTTCGGACGTACGCCTTCTGAAGCAACATACTACAAACACTTCACAGAAAAGTATGAAGGAATTAGTCAGTGGCATGATAGGTTGGCTACGGAAGCATTAACAAATCGTACCATTACTACACCATCAGGACGACAGTTTAGTTTTCCTGATGTAGCACGTAAAGAAAATAATGGAGTTACTTACTTTACACAAATTAAAAACTATCCAGTACAAAGTTTTGCTACAGCAGACATTGTACCTATAGCACTGCTACATATTGACGCACTTCTATCTGATAAGCAATCTTGTGTAGTTAATACGGTGCATGATAGTATTGTTATTGATGTTCATCCAGACGAAAAGGAGCAGGTAATCAATGTGATAAAACAGACTAATGATGAATTACATAATCTTATTCTCATGCGGTGGGGCGTAGACTTTAATGTACCCCTATTGCTTGAGGCAAAAATAGGTAAGAATTGGCTTGACACATATGACGTTTTGTGATATAACAGGTCTTTCATTTTCACTACAAAGGAGTTAAGTATGAGTGAACTTACAACTATTGATTCTAATAATTATGAAATGATGTCACAGATGATGGGCGTAGCGTCCGATACAAAGAAGGAAGCAAAGTCTTCTCTTGCTAGGTTGCGTATCGTAAAGAAACCTATCATGGGTGAAACAAATATGGACGGTAAAAAGATGAAGGTAGAAATTGTTTCTGCTGGTGCATATGGTATGTCTGACAGTGATAAGAATATGGTTTATTCAGATACGGTGCAGTTTCGTCCATACCTTCAGCGTTTTATGTACCAACGCTACAATAGTGAGAAAGGTAACTACACTAAAACATTGATGGCGGCAGACCTTAACCGCGACCTTAATGATACGTCTGGTGGTTTCAATTGTGGTAAACCAAGTGGATATATCAAAGACTTTAGTGCATTGACTGAAGACATGAAAGAGGTTGTCCGTTCTGTGCGCAGAGTACGTGTTATGTTTGGTGAGGTATCTGTACCAAATGGTATTACTGAAGAGGGTGATGCCCAGCCTCTGGAAAACATTCCATGCATTTGGGAGTTGGATAGTAAGGAAGGTTTCAAAAATATGGGTGACGCATTTGCAGGTTTAGCAAAGCATAGACAGTTACCTATTCATCACATCTTTAATCTCAGTACCGTTCGTAAAGAATTACCGACAGGTGCTGCATACTATGTTCCTGTATGTGACTTTGACATTAAAAATGTACAAGAGATTACCTCAGAAAATGAAGAGGTGTTTAAATCTTTTGTGTCATATGCAGAGAACTACAATCAATGGGTAATGTCAGAGTTTGATAACGCTGCTGGAATTATAAAGCCAGAAAGTAAAACGTCAGACCAGTTCATTGACGCATTCCTTGACACTTCTGATGAGGAAATTGCATAATGATGCATCCCGTTGAACTTAAACTTCACCAGTTTTTGCAGGAAGCGTCCAAGGGAAATGTAACTATATCCCAACAGACCGCCACAAAGATTGGTGAAGATGTGCGTGACGCAGTGATTCGTCAGTTTGATAACAACCAAAGACGTACCTTTAGATTACGTATGTCAAATATTGGTAAGCCGTATTGCCAATTATGGTTTGAAAAGAACAAGCCAGACGAAGCACTGCCACGCCCTAATACCTTTGCAATTGCTATGTTGATAGGCGATATTGTTGAGGCGGTTCTAAAGGGGCTAATGACGGAAGCAGGTATTGAGTATGGCGACTCAGACAATGTGGTACTAGACATTGAAACTGGAAAGATATCTGGTTCATATGATATGGTATTAGATGGTGCAGTCGTTGATATCAAATCTGCTTCCGATTGGTCTTATAAAAATAAGTTTGAATCCTATGAGTCATTAAAAAATAGTGACGCATTTGGTTATGTAGGACAACTTGCTGGTTACGCAAAAGCCGCCGGGTTATTACCCGGTGGTTGGCTTGTGTTAAATAAAAGCACAGGTGACTTTAAATATGTACCAGCAGAACTTGATATTGATACAGAACTTACTAAGTTAAAAGAGACGCATGACAAACTTGAGAAGAATGAGTTTGAGCGTTGCTTTGAACCTATTGCTGAAACATTTAATCGTAAGGAAACTGGTAATACAATCCTTCCAAAAGAATGTTCGTTCTGTGATTTTAGAAAGTCATGTTGGCCTAATCTTATTGAGCGTCCTTCAGTTATGTCAAAAGCAAAAGAGCCAAGGCTAGTTTCTTACATTGAATTAGTCAACGAGGGTGAGGGCTGACACATATGCTGAACCATAAAAACTTTAGGGCAGCACGTAAATATGGATACAGGAGTGGTTTAGAATTAAAGGTTTCCGAATATCTTAATGAACTAAAAATAAACTATGACTATGAAAGCATTAAGATTGAGTGGGAAGATTTAGCGTACCGTACTTATACACCAGACTTCGTGCTGTCAAACGGAATAATAATTGAAACAAAGGGAATGTTTACAGTTGCTGACAGAAGAAAACATCTATGCATAAAGCGACAGCATCCCGACTTAGATATTCGTTTTGTTTTTGAAAATAGCAGAAGGAAATTAAGAAAGGGAGCAAAGTCATCTTATGCTGAGTGGTGTATCAAACATGACTTCCGATATTATGACAGGGTAATTCCAGAAGATTGGCTAAAAGAAAAGGGTAAAAACAAACACGCTAAGTTTATCAAGTTTCCAGGAACAAAAACTAAAAGGAGTTAAATGTGTCAGATATTGAACCAGAAGATTTTTTAGTGAGGGTGCGTCCTACCTTTTCAAAGGGTGGTGAATGGACAGGCAGCGCAGAGGTATCTCTTATTGTAGGAGAGGACTCTAAATTAGATGACGAAACAAAACAGGGAATGGAAGCATTTATACTATTAATGTTATCTTCTCTACCTGCTATGGAGATAGATGAATATGTACGAGAAAAGATATATAGTATAGCAACTTCTGCTTATCCTAATTTATCATTTGATGATAACGATTTTAGTGACGATGATGATTCTGTTTTAGTAATAAGAGGTGATAACGAAGATGATAATATTATTCACCTATTATTTAGTAAAGATGTAAAAGGGAATGCTTGACATGACAGATTATAAAAAGATGATTGAAGAGTTTGAAGCCGAGGAAAAAGCCAAGCGAGAGCAAGCCAGAAAACAATCGGACATGGTAAATAATCCTGCACATTACAATAAGTCAGGCATCGAATGTATTGACGCTATTGCTGCTGCAACAGGAGAAGGGTTTGAGTATTATCTGCAAGGCAACATACTTAAATATCTGTGGAGATATCGCTACAAGAATGGTTCAGAAGACTTGAAGAAAGCCCAGTGGTATCTTAGTCGTCTTATTGAAGAGGTAGAAGGTTGCTATGATAGTGACAGTTAAAGTATTCATGACCTTACAAATAGATGATGAAGAATATCCTATGCCAGCAGATGGCAGAGTGGATGAAGAACTTGAAGAGGCACTTGAAGAAATGATATATGATATTGATGGTGTCAGAGTTAAATCAATACGCACCGTTATGGAGAGTTACTAATGAATAATTATCTACCGACAGACTACCAAAACTTCATCGCACTTTCACGCTATGCACGATGGAAAGAGGACGAACAAAGGCGTGAGACATGGCAGGAAACTGTGTCTCGTTACTTTGACTACATCACAAACCACCTTCGTGACAAACACAATTACAAAGTCACAAAGGACATGCGCAACGAACTAGAGCAAGCGGTACTTAATCAGGACATCATGCCAAGCATGAGGGCATTGATGACTGCTGGTCCTGCCCTAGACCGTTGCCATGTTGGTGGGTACAACTGTTCATATGTACCAGTGGATAGCCCTCGTGCATTTGACGAGACAATGTACATTCTTATGTGTGGCACTGGCGTAGGCTTTAGTGTTGAGCGTCATCACGTAGAGAAACTACCTATAGTGAATGAAGACTTTCATGAGACAGACACAGTAATCAAGGTAGGTGACAGTCGTCCGGGATGGGCAAAGTCACTAAAGGAACTTATTGCTATGCTGTACACTGGACAGATTCCAAAGTGGGATGTGTCAGAGGTACGTCCTGCAGGTGCAAGGCTCAAGACATTTGGTGGTAGGGCATCAGGACCACAGCCACTTGTTGAGTTGTTTAACTTCTGTATTGAGAAGTTTAAAGGTGCTAAAGGACGTAGGCTATATCCAATAGAATGTCATGACATCATGTGTAAGATTGGTGAGGTTGTAGTTGTTGGTGGTGTACGCCGTTCTGCCCTCATCAGTCTGTCCAATTTGAATGATGACCAGATGCGTCATGCAAAGGCAGGTCAGTGGTGGGAGAATGAAGGGCAACGTGCGCTTGCAAACAACAGCGTTGCCTACAAAGAAAAGCCACAGATGGGTACATTCATGCGTGAGTGGATGTCACTGTATGATAGTAAGTCAGGTGAGCGTGGTATCTTTAATCGTCAGTCAGCAAAGAAGCAAGCAGCAAAGAATGGTAGGCGTGATACTGAACACGACTTTGGTTGTAATCCTTGTAGTGAAATTATTCTTCGCCCATACCAGTTCTGTAACCTATCAGAAGTGGTTGTAAGGGATACAGACGACCAGCACAGCCTTGCTAGGAAGGTTCGACTAGCAACCATACTAGGCACGTTCCAAGCCACGCTGACGGACTTTAAATACCTTCGTAAGATATGGCAGAAGAATACAGAGGAAGAGCGTTTGTTGGGTGTATCTCTGACAGGTATCATGGATAACAAGTTGACAACCAATCCTAGTGCTTCTCTGCTTGAAGATTTAAAAGAAACTGCTGTATATACAAACAAGGTAATGGCTAAAGAGATTGGCATCTCTCAGTCAGCCGCAGTTACTTGTGTTAAACCTAGCGGCACTGTATCACAACTTGTTGATGCTGCTTCTGGCATTCATGCTCGTCACAATCCTTACTACATTCGTACTGTTCGTGGTGATAACAAAGACCCATTGACACAGTTTATGAAGGCACAAGGTATTCCAGCAGAGCCTGATGTCATGAAGCCTGATAGCA
>Ga0196905_1000086_pt1 | contig 33676 bp, 33 predicted proteins | sample CB_VirMetaG_3_FD_169098 | JGI IMG/M metagenome (GOLD analysis project Ga0196905, IMG submission 169098) | Freshwater to marine saline gradient viral communities from Chesapeake Bay - CB_1508_1S Viral MetaG (v3) (version 3) | ecosystem: Environmental > Aquatic > Marine > Coastal | place: USA... | reverse complement strand
ACGAGTTGGTGGCGGAAGGTCTTTCCCGCAAGGACGCTCTCCGAATCGCTAACGAAGTCGCCGAAGAGTTCATGGGGACCATGGGTGCCCGTAAGGCGGCGGATGCTTATGAGCGGGGAAGGACTCCTCTTAACCTCCAACGGGGCAACATCGTTGCAGGCGATCTCCCCAAGAGCGTAAAACCCCCCAAGAAAAAGTACACAGGAACGGGGCCAAGTCTTGTTCCTCGTCAGGCATCTCGGATTGTTCCATCCCGACAAGGTACCGGGATGGTTTTCGGAGCGGGCACTGGGCAAAATCTTCTTGATTATGGCCCTGCCAATCCGGCTGATGCTGTTTCACGGTTGGGGCAAAGACTTGGGCAACAAGTTTCCGGTCTCTCCTTTGTAATGCGTTTGCCGAACCCGCAGGGGATAAAGACTCCGTCGAACCCGAAAGGAAAGACTCCAATCGAAGTAGTGGTTCGCCCCTCCAGTAAGTTCAAGGATCGGTTTGAAATCTTTCCGGCTTATTTGGGGAGAGAGAACAGTCGAGGGTTTACACAAGCCCAGATCCGAGTGATTGCAAAGTACTTCGGAGTTAAGCCTGAAACTCTTATCCGCACAAAGGGGTCTCATAGCAGCACTTACCACAAGAAGGGGTACAAGCCGGAACCGCTCTACATCAATCAGGAATCTCTCTTCCGAGGCAAGGCCGGGAAGAAGGCATTCCTGCAACTGTTCAGGGCTGAAAGGGCTTCGACCCTTGCAGGAGATCCTATTGACGTAGATCTTCTGATGTCGGAAAGGGGCCGGGAAGGTCTTCTCAAGAGGGCCGAAGGTCTGACAAGGTTCAAGCAGATGACCCCTGAAGAACGAAAGGCACTTGCCACTAAGACCTTCTCTCCGTCTACTGCCGGGCCTCTTGAGCGACCACTTGATCTGCCCAAGGGACGACCAAACTTCCTTCAAGGCCAGAGAGTCGGGAAGTCCGCGCGGTTCCCGCTGGCTCCCGGAGGACTTGGTAGGATCAACGCTGTTCTTGCTTTAGCGGAACTAGTCAAGAGGATGGCAAAGTGACGGATGCTCAATGGGAACATCAAGGGGACGCAGGAAAGGTCCTTTCGTTCTTTGACGCCGAGTCTGCCGCAAAAGCCCTTGAGTTGAATTCCTTCTCGATTGAGGAGGAAATCTCCACCCTCGTCCAACACATGCGGGACCCAGACGCTAAGATCGCGTTGCGTGCCCACAACCAACTTCGCCGAGTCCTCAACGAGGTAGCCAAGGCAAATGGCCTCATCACCACGCAAGAGTTCACCGCAACGAACTCCGAAGGAAACAAGAGTGTCCGTATCACCCGAAACCAAAAACTCATCGCAAACCTCAAAGCCACAACCCACCGTTCATCGCTCCCAGATGCTCCGGCCTTTGCAGCCCAGTATCTCCCCCCCTCAGGAGACCACGCTTCGAGCGATTCGGCATCTGGGTCCGATGGGCCTAGCGAGGTCGGCGGGTCAAGCACTGTACGACTTGGCGATCAGTAACGTCGATGGGTTCATCGGAAGCCGTGAGCGTTTCGGAACGCTGCTGTACGACCGCTACATTGAAAAGGGTGAGCCGACCCCCCACTTCTTCCGGGTGTGGGAGAACCTCTACCCCCACAGCATGGTGCGGGATGCGGAGGTTTCGTTTGCTGCGTCTATGGCACGGGTCGCAGCCGTCGAGTTGATGGCTGACGGGAGCCTGAATGCGGATCAAACGCATCAAGACAAGGGCTGAAGGAAACGAACTGTTTCCCCTCCCCGAAGACTACATGGAGTTGACGGAGGACGGGCAGCGTGAAGCCCGCGTCAACGCATGTCGTCAGTGGCTGGTTCCTGTCACGACGCCGCAAGACAAGGCCGACCGCTTCATCGGGTCGATGCTGTTCTTCGATCATTGGTATCTCACCCCCGACGAGCAAGACGACTTCAACCCGATGTTCTATGACGAGGATCCCGTCCCACTACCAGACGGGCACCTCGGTATCTACAAGGAGTGGGCACAGAACCGAGCCTCGATCGCGATTGCACCCCGTGGTTTCGCGAAGTCCAACTGCATCCGCAAGTCCATCCTTCTCCAGATGCTGACGAGGCCCGGCTACTCCTTCATCTACGCGACTTCCACCAACGACAACGCGAAGCAGACGGGTCAGATCATCAAGACCCAGTTCCAAGAGAACGCCCGGATCCACGATGACTGGGGTCCTGAGTTTCCTGACGAACGAATTGTGCCCCGCAGAGGCGAAGCCTCCTTCGGCATCGAGTTGATGTATCTGAAGAACGGGTCGTGGTTCCGGGCAATTTCTTCCGAGTCGCGTCAGCGTGGTGGTCGTCCCCGTTGCTACGTTCTAGATGACCCTGAGTACGATCCCCGTGCCTCGACCTCGATGTCGGTGCTTCGGTCGTACATGGACACGCTTCTCTTCAAGGTGGTCATGCCCATGATCACCCGACCCGGCACCAGCCTCCGGTGGCTAGCGACCTTCGTGTCTCGACGCCACTATGCGTGGTACGCGATGGAGACGCAGGCCACCGAGAAGGGTCTGCGTGCCAAGGACCCCCGCTTTGATCACTGGTCACGCATGATCATCAAGGCGGCATACAAGGATCAGGAGGATCGCCTTGTCTCATGTTGGCCGGAAATGTGGCCGGTGGACCGTAAGCAAAAGGAGGAGGATCCTCGTCTTAAGGAGAGGATCAGCCTCGAAGAGATCCGGGAGCAGATTGGTTCGGCGAACTTTGCGTCTGAGTACATGGCTGATCCCGGGGCGTCGGACGACGCCTTCTTCCCAGAACTCGACGACTCCCACCGCTGGTGGCTGACGGGCATCGACGCAGCCTACGGTATGAGTCCCCGCGAGTCCGCCACTCTGATGAACTGGAAGGGGTTGGACGGCAACACGAAGCAGATGCCGATGACCGACTTCCTCCGGGAGTCTTGGGTCTTCATGACGATTGATACGTCGTGGACCTCCACCGGCGACTCTGACTTCAAGGTAGCCACCGTCATGGCGGCCACCCCCGACAACGAGTTGTTTGTGTTGGATATCTGGGGTGGGCAGTGTGACGAGAACACCCTCATCAAGCAGGTGTTTGAGATTGCAGACAAGTGGCGGGTGCCCTCCATCCATCCCGAGGTCGTCCGTCAGAGCATCGCTCTCTACCAGACTCTCGACAGTCTTGTGAAGCAGCGGGCCACCGAGATGTTCGGTGTCGCCCACATGCCCAAGATCGTGCCGCTCAAGGTCGGTATGATGTCGAAGACCAGCCGGATTGGATCCCTCCAGTTCCGGTTTGAGAACGGCCTCATCAAGTTGCCGTTGGAGCGACGGATGGACCGGCACTGGTCCAATCTCTTTGACCAGATCGAGCAGTTCAACCCCGAGGTCGCCGACGGTGGTCTTGCCAAGGACGACCACCTTGACACCGTCTCAATGTCGGGCAACATCCTGAAGGGCCGTATTCACCGGGCTCCCGGTGAAGTAGAAGATGACCGCACCCCCGAAGAACACATTCTCGACGGCGAGATCTACGACGAGTCCGGATGCCTCTGGGCCTCCCGGCTTCCTAACCTTAGTCCGGAACTACTCGATGCAGTCCTATCCCGAGCAGCCAATGGACCCCCTAGTGGGGGGAGTCGGGTCTGATCCCGCACATCAACCTGTAACTATTCCATATTTTCTGTACGAAGCCATGGCAAGGGCTTATTATGGGCAGGCAAGGAATGCCGACCTGCCGGTTGAAAGTCAACCCAGATCTACAAATAATTTGAATCTTTCGGATATCCACTTCAATCCCTACGACATCCCGCCTCACTGGAAGCCCGGGGGGGTAGCCGCGAAGGACCTACGCAATGTCTCAGCACCAATTCAAACTGCCGAAGAACAAGGTTGAGATTTGTCAGGTCATTCGTGATCATGCCGAAAAGGAGATGTCGCGGCTCAACTACCGCCGCATCACTTGGCTACTGACGTACTACTACCTCAATGGCATGAGGCGGTTTGATGTTTTTGATCCCTCGACCGGGCACCTGTCCCCCCACTACCTCGACGAGGAGGGGAACATGGAGTTCCAGTCGCAAGAGATGCTGTCGGCGATCGACCGGGTTTCGGCTCGAATCTCCGCCATGGATCTCCGCCCCAAGGTCCTGCGGACAGGCACCAGCCTTCCCATGATTCGGCAGCGGGCTACGGCCCAGATGCTGGCGGATGCTTTGACTTCCGACGAGCAGATTGCAGAAGTCTCCACCAAGTTTGCCCACATCTTCACGGCTCTTGGGTCTTGTGGCATTCAGGGCCACATCCTTGATCATCCAACCATTGGTCTTACGAGCGACCTTGAGGTCATCCACCCCAAAGAGTTGTTCCCATTCCCTTCTCTTGCACAGGACTACACCAAGCAGTGCGGCATGATTCGACAGCGACTTGTGCCGCTAGAAACCCTGACGGAGAAGTTTGGGGATCGCGTCAAGCGAAACCTTGAAGACTGCGAGTTTTACGAAATTGAGATCGGGGACCCCATCGAGGATCCCGACGAGACTTACGACACTGGCTATAGCGTCAACCCTTTCAACAACAAGGGGTATAAGAGTCAGTCTGCCGACGCCATGACGGTGGTGCGGATCCGGGAACTTTGGATCGACGGCCCTCGGGGCACCTGCTCCCGTTACGTCATCTGCTCCGGAGATTACCTGATCGACGATCAGGACTTCTCTGGATCTCAGATGTACTGTCCTGTGGGCTTTGCCCGTTTTATGGAGACAGGTACGTTCCACGGAGCGGGACTCTTCGATCTTCTCTTTAGCATCAACCGAGAGATGGAAAAGATGCTGAAGGCTCTCTTCAACAACATCCGGGAACTGGACCGATACGGCGTCGTTGTGATGCCCCAAGGCTCCTTCAACGAGCGGTCAATCCTGCGGGAGGTCGGCAACGGACTCCGCATGATCTCGTATGCTCCTGACCCGTTGAACGAGAAGTTTTCGCCATTTGTGATCTCTCCCCATAACGCGGGTGACATCCCGGGCAAGACCGCTGCTTTTGCCAAGCAGTTAATGCAAGGCATTAACCCTGTCCAAGATCTCATTCAAGAGAAGGGCCGCATCGACTCTGCGACCGGCCTCCAGTTCCTTGATGAGCAAATCAACCGGGCCATGACCAACCCCACCATGGGTGTGGTGCAGGCGTTCGGGAAGATGTACCGGAGCATGGTGGCGTCGGCAAGTCGCGAACTTGTGCTGAAGCCCCGGCCAATCCCGGTGAAGTCCTTGGACCTCAACCTTGCAGGTGCGGTGATCGACTTTGACAACAGCCAGATTTCCTTTGAGCAGAACCCCATCCCGAACGTGGCAAGCCTGACGTTCTCGGTGCGGCAGGTCAATCCCCGTTCGGAAGTTGTCCGAAAGCAGGAAGCAATGCAGATGCTTCAGGCCGGGCTGACGGACCCCGATGGTCTGAAATTGCTGGCGTTGAAGGAAGGTCTTGACTTCGCCATTTGGATGGAAGAAGATCAATCTGCTTACGAACAAGTTGTGCAGAACATCCTTACTCTTTATGGAAACGGGACGGATCCGGGGCAGGTCATCCTGACCCCCCACACTAGCCGCCCAGAGTTCCAGATGAGGGTGCTTTCATCCTTCATGTCCAGCCCACTGATGATGAAGGCTGACCCGCTTGTTATTGACGAGTTCAAGAAGTACCGTGAAGCCCTGATCCAATTCATGGGGGCCTCTCTGCCTGCGATGGTGCCGAATCCAGACTCCGCCGCAATCTTTGCAGAACAGGCTGCCCGTCCACCCATGGGACCTCAACCGGGTCCCGGCATGATGCAAGGAGCCAACCTTGGCTGAAGAGAACAACGAAGTCGCCGAAACCAGCGAAGCCTCTACGATTGATGGAGGTGTTGCGGCTCCGGCCAACAACACTGTCGATCTGGACCAGACGATCAAAGTGGGGGGAAAGGAATACTCCGCACGGGAACTGGCGGAAGTCTACGAGAACTACGGAACCCTTCAGCAGTACGCGGAGGGTCTTGAACAATTTCATGAGGCGACCTCTCGTCTTATGAACCCCGATACAGATGTTGAGGTCAAGAAGAGGGATGCTCGCGAGATCCTTCTCTCTATGAACTACGCTCCTGAACAAGTCGAGGAATGGGTAAAAATCTATGACAAGGGACCCCAGATGACAGAAAACCCGCAGGCTTCTCAGCCCGCTTATGATCCCCGCACCGACAGCCTGAACGATCAGGTCCTGAAGATGCGGGCTCAGATGCTCCAGCAAAATCTGGAAAATTCGCTTTCTAGTGCTATCGAAGGCGATTCGGATGGTAAGGTGTTGATGGAGTGGCTCAACACCACTCGGACAACTGAAGAAGCCTCCAAGGCTCGCGAGAACATTGCGGAGAGAGTCAGGGCTCAGGCCCTTGAAAACCTCCGGCAGCGGCGAAATTACGCCGGTTCTTTCGACGAGTCTTGGCTTGGTGAAGAAGTCAAGAAGGCGGCCAACAAGGTTGCCAAGGACATGCTCACGGTAATCGGAGACACCGGCAAGATTGGCCGGGTTCCGGAAACGGCGGGGCAGACCGAGACTCTCTACCGCAAGGACCCTGTGAAGTTGCCCGATACTAAGGGCAAGTCCTACGGTGATGTGGAGGGCCAGTTGCGTAACTGGACCACTGATCAGATTCTCCGGTCGCTCTCCGATCCCGGTGGCGACTCCAAAGCGTGAGGTAAACTCCCATGGCTACCGCAGGTAGTATCTTTGACAAGGAGAGTACGCGGATTGAAGAGATCCTGTCGAAGCAGATCGACACGATCCTCCCTACTCTCGATCCCATTTGGCGTGATACCGTCGTGTCCTCGCAGGGCGTTGGCCCGGTCAGCGAGTTCTCGAAGGACTTTCAGGTCAACAAGTTGTACCGCACCGGCATGACCGGCGTCATTGAGCAGGGTGCTCCTGTCGGTGACTTTATGCTGTACGGTGATCCGGACAACGCCGACCTTGGTGCTCGTCTCCGCCGCAACACGGTGACCAACTCGTTCCCTGACCCGATGGACGGTGCCAAGCCGAAGACGTTCCGGCTTACTGTTCCGATGCGGGCGATGTACACCAACCTCTCCCTCACCCTTGGTGAGTTGCAGATGGATGCGACCCCGGCGGTCGTTGGTGACGTTGTGGCTCCGATCCTTCAGGGCTTTGCCCAGAACCTGAGCCATACGCTCTGCAACTACTGGTACCTCAGCCAGAACACCAATTACCGTCTCGGTCGGATTTTGACGGTTTCTAAGACTGGTTCTGGCCCTTATCGGTGGGCCATTACTACCGAAGAACTGGCGTACGATCGCTTCTTTGCGGGTCAGCGTGTTGACGTTTATAACGGCAACACTCGTCGCAACGAGGCTACTGGTACCCCCCTTCGTCAGTCTCTCTATGTCGAAAAGGTTGATGACCTTCTCGGTGTGGTGACGCTTATCGCTGCGACTGACATTACGGGAACCATTGCTATTGGTGACGATATTGTCTACGCCAATAGCGGTGAGAAGAACGACGGAACTCATGCCGATGGTTCCGGCAACCCGACGTTCACGGGTATTGCGGGCGTCAACTCTTGGCTCAAGACCAACGGAAACCTCCTTGGTGACGAGTCGATCTCGGGTGCCCAGATCAATGTCGATACCCACCCCGAGTTCAAGTCGATGCTGAAGTCGAACGTCGGTGTCCTGACGGAACATAAGTTGCGTCAGTACCTCCGTCGCTTCCACGTCGCGAAGGCCAAGTTGGGTCAGACCATCGACAGCCTCGTTGCGTCTGACGGTGTCTGGCTCTCCTACGAGGCCCAGAAGATCGGTCAGTACCAGATCGAGCGTAGCGGCAACCTGTCGAACCTCAACAACGAGGGATCGAACGAGGGCTTCGCGTTCACGTTTGAGGGACGTACCTACAAGGGTCACACCTCGCAGTACGTCGAGAAGGAAACGGTTTACGGCTGGAAGACTTCTGGCAGCAACTGGAAGCGGTACGTCCCGCCGGACTACGCCGGTCTCCAGAACATGTCGGAAGCCGACGCCTTCGTGCCGTTCCGGTTTGTGGTCCCGGCTCTCACCGGCCTCAGCAGCGTGAAGTGGCCGTACCAGAATGCCGCCAACGCTCTGACGGAAGCGGTTCAGATGCCGGGTATGCTGCGAATGCAGTTGATCCCCGATCAGCCCGCCGGTCTGAAGTTGACTGGTGTGACTGAAGATCGCGTCTACGCGGACGACTGATCCAAATAGTCGTGGGAGGGGGGCTTAGTCCCCCCTCCCGGGGCTTTGGGGGTGCAGCATGGCGAAGAAGAAAAAGGGTGCGATGAAGGGCTGCTCGATCAAGAGCGGCTGCAAGTCCAAGGCTGGTGGTCTCACCGCCAAGGGCCGTGCATCAATCAACCGAAAAACTGGCTCAAACCTACAGGCTCCTCAGCCCGGGGGTGGTCCCCGGAAGCGTTCGTTCTGTGCCCGCAACAAGGGTCAGATCGACAAGTTCAACATTGACTGCAAGAAGACGCCCAAGAAGCGGGCGTGTCTTGCCCGTAAAAGGTGGGCGTGCTGATATGAAGTACGGCAAGAAGAGCAAGTGTGCGTGTGGCAAGATGGGATGTGACTGCGGTGGCAAGATGCCCAAGGGCAAGAAGGTCATGGGCAAGAAGGCGATGAGCAAGAAGGCTCCCCGTCGCCGAGGCTACTGATGGCGAAGAAGAAGCCCCTCGACAAGTGTGCCCGTTGGGCCAAGTCCAAGTACAAGGTGTGGCCGTCAGCCTACGCCTCAGGGGCTGCCGTCAAGTGCCGCAAGGGCAAGTCCGGACCGGGCAAGCGGGGCAAGAAGTGATCCCCGCCTCCGAGATGGTCTGCCCCCGTTGCGGCAAGAAGTGGGGGGAGTGTCGCTGCTGATGGCAAAGAAGAAAGCCAACTTCTCCGCTGAGAAGAAGAAGGGTCTGCACGGCTGGTTCTCTCGGAATCAGGGGAAGGGATGGGTGGACTGCAAGACCGGAGGGCCTTGCGGTCGGAAGTCTGCAAAGGGTGGCAGCAAGCGTCCGTATCCGGCCTGCCGCCCTACCAAAGCGATGTGTACCAAGAAGGGCACCTCTTCCAAGAAGGGCCCTGCCCGTGTCTCTTGGCAATCCCGTAAGAAGAAGTAGCAATGGCAGACCGTCGCACACTCGAAGAACTCAAGTTGCTGCTTGCACTCTCTCGGGCTGCCGAAGAGAAGTTCCTAGTTGAAGTTGTTGAACCTCAAATTGGTTGGACGAGAGGTGCAAGCAGGTTTACGAGAGAGGTCGAAGAGAGCATTCGCAAGCGTTTTCCAAAGCCTAAGAGTGACCCTGCAAGGGGAATTGTTGGCGCTGGGTCCACCCGGGATTATACGCTTGCTTACCCCGAGGCGGCAAAGGAATACGAGGCTGCCGAACGAAGGGAAATCAAGGCTCAAGAAAAAGCCCAGACAATCAGATCTGCTCCCGAAAGAGGGAACAAGAAAAACCCCTTCCTTCGTCATCGACGCAAACTGGTCGCAGACCAACTAAGACAGTTTAGGGAATCTCTAGAAGGGTCAATTCCGGGAAGCGGGCGTCAAGCCGGAAAGTTTGAGATACTCCGACTGCTGCAAGAAAGAGGTAGCCAAACCCACAATCCGATTCAAGCGGTGGCTGACGCCATTCGGAATCTTCCGTTTGTTGAACAGCAAGCATTTGACGAGGCGTTCTATGGCCAACCTGATCCGGAGTACTTCTTCAGCGAGGAGTACAAAGAAGCAAAGAAAGCACGGAAAAAGAAAAGTTACGCCGAAATACAGGCGGAAGACCACGAACATGCGGCTTGGGCGGAGAAGCACGCAAAGGAAGTAGCCGACGAAAGAAGAACGTTACTTGAAAAGAAATTCTTCGAGCAGAAGGCTCAGGTCACTCCGCGAAGACTCCGTCGCATGACGGACAAAGACCTTGATAATTTGATCGCAACAAAATTCAGGGATCCGAGAATCATTGCTTTGCTGCTTGAAGAAAAGAGACTCCGCTTGGCTGATGAGTTCAACCGGAATCTCTCCCGTCGTATAATGGTGGGTAAGATAGGGAAGGGTGTCGCAAAGCCTTCCTCCCTCCTTACGTCGAAGGTCCCCACAGGAAGTGGGGGGGAGAACGCCGCCCGTTTCGCACTTCGTATTCTTACAAGAGGACGCAGCCGTTGACCGAGATCGAGATCATGTATGACCCCCGTGCCCACGCTGCGGGTATGGGACTGACGCTTGGCGAAGACCACGAAGTCCTCCCGGACTCCGAGTGGGTTCTGTGGGCACAACGCTTCAGTGGTATCAAGGACCTGTTCGTATACCGCCACAAGCAGGCCAACTCCTTCGTGTTTTCGAAGTGGCTCTATCACCCGCAGCGAGACGGGGTGGGGATTCTGATGGAGTTGGAGGCGTTTCCGACGCCGCCCAACTGGCATCCCCCCACTCAGGACTGGGTGCGGGAGCGGCTCCGGCCTGCGGATGAGATCGCGGAAGCGATGAGGCGAGGCATCCGGGATCGTGCCCGGGCCAAGCGTGCCATGGAGCGGGCCGACATCGAGGAGAAGCACCGGGTCGCGGACTGGGTGCAGAGGACCACCGGCGACGAGGCGGCGGCTCTTTCTATCCGTTCCAAGAAATGGACTAACAATCAGTCTGCGGAAGCGGTAGAATTCAAGAAAGATCTCATGAACTCGGCCAAGGGCCGCATCATCACAGGTGGCATATGAACCCTCTTACGCTTCTCCAACTCCTTGGCCCTATCCTTAAGCAACTGCCTCGTCAGGCAAGGCAGGAGTTGATGGGGGCCTTAAAGATGGGGGCCCGTGCCGACAGCAACGCCTTCCGTATGGTGGAGCGTGGTTCTGATACGGGTCGGAGGGCTGTTCGAGATCCCGGCTCTATGTTTGGGCGATCCTTTGACAGCAACATGAAGGAGATGGAAATCCTCGACATGCTGCGGGAAGACTTTGGAGGGTCGTACGATCCCGACAGTCTTGACGATGCCCGAGACATTCTCCAGAACGTCATGCGTCGTCGTCCCATCTATAGGAGGCGTTGATGCACAGCACGGGCTCATTCCTGTACACGGTCATTGAACGGATCCGAGGCTACCTCGATGATCCGGACTTTGACGCAAAGTACGACAACGACTTCCTCATCCGTCACATCATCAGCCCGACGATGGTGGATGTCCTGTCCCGCGTCAACATGAACATGGATAACCCTGTTCTGATGCGGATGGATTTCCGTCCCAACGCCACCGACGAGTACTACCAGTTGCCGCCCGCCGTTGGCGAGATCTGGCGGATTGCGTGTCGAGACGACAACGGTGCGGTGATTGACGAGATTAAACCCCGCACGGAATGGCATCCCGCTGGCGTGGGCTGGAGTCTGGAGGGCAACACTCTTCGCTTCGACTCCAAGTTCAACGCCGATCGAGACTGGACGATCTACTACGTCCCCACCGGCGACATCATGGTGCATTACTCCGTGGACGGAGGCACCATGCGGGGCGATCGTCAGACGTTTGTGCTGGACTCGGCACCGGACCTTGGGGAACTGGATCGACGGGAGAACGCCTATGCCGGTCAGATCCTCCGAGTCATTCCCCCCACTGGTATGGTGGAGGAGCGTGTTATCGCGAGCCATGACGTTGACCTTGCGGAAGTCGCGGTTCGCGTGCCCTTCAAGACCAACCTTGAAACGGGCATCCGATACGAGATCGCTCCCATTGGGGCGCAATCGCTTTACGAGGCGATCTCGGCAGGAGCCGCTATGAAGTTGGGGTCGTACCGGAAGATCACTGGCAACCACTACCAGATGATCCTTCAGCAGTACCGCTCCGCCATCAAGACCGCCACCGACAACGTCGCCAACCTCCAGATGCGGACTGGCAAGTCGTGGCAGCGGAAGACGGTGGACAACCCGAACTACGACGACATCTTCTTCGCTGGATCTTGGAGGACGCCATGACGGCTCGTTACGACTGGACCATCAATCAGGGCGAGACCTCGGAACTCACGGTCAAGAGGGCTAACAGTGGGGGGACATACAGCCCCACTACGGCCTTCCTTGACAACTTCCGTATGCAGGCAAAGGACAAGTATGGGGGCACCTCCTATCTGTCCGTCTCTGGAGACGGAACTGCGGCTCCTTTCACGAAAGATCCTTCGGATTCAGGAGATGACGAAGGGAACTCGACGGTTCTGATTGCGTTGTCGGCGGCCCAAACGGCTGCGATTCCTGCCGGTAAGTATGTTTACGACATTGAGAACCACGACGGGGCTGGAACCGTTGCCCGTATTCTTGAAGGCACGCTGTACGTCAAGCCTGAGGTAACGACGGATGGCTGATTCGATTACGGTCACGGAGACCACCTACCAGATCACCGTTACTGAGGGCGACACTCAGACGGTGACGGTTTCTCCTACCGAATCGAGCATTACGATCACGCAGCCTGCGGACACTACCACTTCCGTCACAACCCCCGCGAGCCAGATCGTCACGATCACGCAATCCGCCAGCATTATTGGCCCGTACTACACGGATGCCGACGCTCGGAATGCCGTTTCAGCCGCAGGCACCGGTCTCTCCTATAACAATCTGACTGGTGTTTTTACTTGGCTTCAGCCAGTTGTGCCGATTGACAAAGGAGGCACTGGAGCCACGACCGCAAGTGCTGCCCGTACGGCCCTTGGTACAAACGACGCTGCAAATCTGACCACGGGTGATCTTGCTGCCGCTCGCGTCTCGACAATTCCGATTAACTCGTTCTCCGATGTCTCGATTACAAAGACGGCGGACAATATCGTTTATACGGATGGGTCAAACATCCGGGCTCGGGCAGCCAGCAACTGGAGTCTGACGGACTTCACCAACGACCTGACGAGTGGTGATCTTCCGGCCCACACCCACGCTGCCACGGACGTTACGAGTGGGACATTCGCCGACGCCCGCATCTCCGAGTCGAGCGTCACTCAACACGAGGCTGCTCTCTCGATCGCTGCGAGCCAACTAACGAGCGGCAGCCTCAGCATCGACCTGAACCCGAGTGCCGACCTGACCTACAACATCGGCACCGAAGACTTCCGTTGGCTGGACATCCACGGAGACCTTGATGGTGCCGTGACGTTTCGGGCAAAGAACGCTAGCGGTGTAACGCTCACGGTCGGTGACATCGTCTACATCAATGGTGTCTCTGGCTCTACCCCGACCGTTGGTCTTGCGGACTGTTCTGACCCAGCGAAGATGCCCGCGTTCGGCATGGTTCGAGACGCAAGCGTCAACCCCAATGCCGAGACGCATATCGCCACGCTCGGCAGCGTCGAGGGAGTAGACGTTCCGTCCGGAACCTACACGCTCGGCTCGAACGTCTACGTCGGCACGGCGGGAACATTCACTGACTCGCCCCCGACCGGCGAAGGCAACCTGATCCAGAACATCGGGTGGGTTGCTCGCGTCAACCCCGGCGGCGGACCCGCTGGCATCATCAAGGTCGGCGGTGCAGGTCGTACCAACGCAGTCCCGAACCTGAACGAAGACAGGATCTTCCTCGGCAATGCCAGCAATCAGGCGGCATCAACTGCTCTCAGCAGCATCAACTTGTCGAAGTTCAACAACGACCTTGTCTTGGCTGATGACAACTACAAGATCACTCCAAAAAGTGGGACGGTCAAGTTGTTTGATGACATGCAGAGCCTATACCCTCTGTTTGGAACTCAGTCTGGATACTGGACCCAGTTGGCAGGAATCTACAACGACCACCACGGAGTCGTCCGTGGTTACACCGCCAACCAGTCGTGGCGACGAGCGAACATTGACGTTGAGCCGATGATCGGAAGAACGGTCGGAGAGGAAGCGTTGTGCGAGGTCTACTTTGATCCGGACCTGCGATCCAACGGAGCCGAGATCTCATTTGGTTGTTGGTTTGGCGATGGCACTGAGGGATTGCAGTCAACCATCTCAGGCTCGGGATGGGGAGACATCTGCCACGTTGGGTTGACTTGTTATGGAAACCCGGCATTGCCGTACTGGCGAAGATTCCATCGAGACAATGAAGGCACTTACCAGAACTCGTCAGAGTCTGACCTGCTCTCATTTGCTTTCACGAACAACCAGTGGGTTCGCCTTGGATTGCACTGCAAGCGTGCGGAACTGCTTGGCATCGAGTATTGGGAAGTCACCGCATACATCGACGGAACCCAAGCATTCACCCAGAACATCTACACTGACACTGGGTGTCCCGGCTTCACGATCATGCTTTACAACAACGCCGATGCAGTCACTAGTTATTACCACGTTGACTGGATCAACTACGAATACAGTGGTCGTGGAACTACTGTTACACACCTCAACTTGGAAGACCTTTGATGGCTAGCACCACCTCTCAATACCAGAAGGCCCTGACCGCGCTCACGATCATCGAGTCGGCTGTGACCGAACTCGGAACCACTTTCACCGATGTCCAGCAGCGGACCTCCGTCGATGACGCGATGATCGACGCGCTCGTCGCTGCGGCCAACGGTCTCGCCGCAAGTGCGACTGCCCTCAAGGCGATCAACTACACCCCGCCCGCGTGAGAAAGTGCCAATACTGGCAACTATCTCGTTAAATCGCCCATAAAGCGACAGAAAGGTATACCGAAGTTAGGGAGGTTAGCGGAAAACGCTAACTCTTGTGATGAAGTGTCGGTCATTGCCCTCGTGGCGTAGCGGTTTGTCACAAGGGCAATTCAAAGTTGGATTTTGAATTACCCCATTTTCTCGTCCGAGAAATAGTGGAGAATCAGGAATGCAAGTCCCGATTTGTGCAGTAGCACTTACCGCCATGCAGGCCACCCGGCTCTTCCTTGACGGGATCTGGGTGGTTGAAGCCCATGACGACAATACCGACAAGAAGACCGATGTGATCTACACCATCGAGACCACCGACTGGGAGTGGCAGATGGACGGCGAGATCACCACCGAGAACAAGATGGCGTCGAACCGGCTCCACACGTTTCAGATGCGGTGGAAGATCCCGGACGGCAAGAAGCCCGTGGTAACGGATGGGGAGGTCTGCTGGGAGTGGTCGCAGAAGGTGATCGTCGCACAGTGGAAGACTGCGGTCGGGCCGCTCCAGACAGAGGTCGTGCCCATTGATTGGGCAATCCGACTGTATCCTGTAGGCGACATCAACGAGGATGGCAAGGTGGACGGCGAAGACCGGGGCCTGCTGTTTGCGGATTGGGGCACCGACGCCCAGCGGTCCGACCTCGACTGGGACGGCAAAGTGGGGGGAAGTGACCTCGGGATTCTAAACACCCAGTGGGGATGGGAGGCACCATGGAACCAACAGCCCTGATTCCGATTCTTGAGAACAACGTCACGCCCCTGATTGTGTGGGTACTGGTGTACTACACTATGGTCAAAGGGATCCGGCAGGACCTTCAAGACATCAAGGATAAGTTGGACGACAAGTGACGTACCTGAATGACACAAGCAACATGGACGGGGTTGAGGTACCGATCGTACCTCGACTCCATCCTCCCCACATCATGTCAGGGTTTTCGGAGTCGATGGCGATTCCGGGAAACCTGACTGATTTTGCGTTCAGGGTGCCACACTCCAACGCCAATTCCATGGCGTCTGGTTATGGCAACGGCTTGTCTCTTGTTAACACGATGGGAGACATCAGTCTCTTTTCCCCGAATTCTTTCTACTTTGACTTCCCGGACGGTGGTGGAGGTGGGGGGAACGCATACACTTCGATAACGACTGCCAATACGGACTTCATCAGGATCACAACCAGCCCGAATGTTGCGGGCGGTACCAACTACGAGTTGGATAAGGGCGACGACCTCTGCTCGTTTCTGGTTTCTTGTGTGACGGCGGTGGACGGATACGGCAACGTAGCGTCGGATGCTGGCACGATCTCCGCATCGGGAGGAGACGACACCTTCACGATCTCCGGTGACTGGACGAGCGGAGCCAACGGACGATCCTATTACATCAAGACGGACGCCAGCGGCCAGACGGTGAACCTCTCGTTTGACCGCTGGTTCCACGAAACCATCACCGTCAACGATAGTGGGGGGAATCCCACGACCTTTGAGGCTGGAGCCCAGAACGCATCTCTCATCTTTGAGGACGGGCTTGGTATCAAGGCAGTGGGTGCGGCAGACAGCACCAATACGAAGGTCACGATCTCCACCACGGGCCGCCCCACCATTGTCCAGATCACGGGGGAGGTTACAGCGGGGAGCGTCGGGAATGTCGATTACTACTCCTATCCCGTACAGGAGGTGGTGTTGGCGGACGACGGTGGCTCCAAAGACTTGGAGTTCACGAATGCTGGAGTCCTCTACGACTTCAGTGTCAACGTCAAGAACGAGCCATCAACTGTCGTAGCCTCCTTCACGCTTCAAGCCTATGCCGTGGACACGATCGTGACGGCAGTCGAGATTGAGGCTCCCGCGTCTTGGGGCATTGGCCGCGTCTACATCATGGGAGGAATGCCTGCACTTGGTGTGGCTTGTGTTTAGTCATGAGTAGAGGTGGACTTGCTGGTTCCGTGTGCTGTTGTGACTGCCCCCCCGAAAGGTGCAGGCTTGACTGCATGTATGTAGATCTGAATTACACAGCCACTGGAACTTTTACTGACACCTATTCTTCTTCAGATTGTTTTGATGACGATTACGAGACGATGTCTCGTAACTTTTCGTTTATTGCGATTGGGCAGCCGGGGTACATTCTAAACCGAGGTGGAATAGGAACACCTGAGTGGATTTGCACATGCCCGAAATCTAACCCCTACAGCAATGGCAATATCAGCGGTGGTCTTTCTATTACCGGAAGTGGTTCGTACTCCTCGGAGAGTGTGACTTACTACTTCTTGGGTTCAGAGCGAATACGAAATGTTGTGACAACTGATTACACTGTCACATGGTCAAATCTTGGAAGTCCTAATTCCAACTTTCTCTTCGTTGGCTCTAATGAACCCGGCCCAAATTTTTCTGCCTACGCATGGGATATTGTAAACGATGATTACAATTGTGATGAAGAAGAAAGGTGCATGATTCTCATCCCGAACGGCGGAGTCTTAAATGGGGCAGGAAGTGCTTTTACCCCTAGCATTTTTCCTGAAACATTGTCTGTCGCGTATCGGCAGATAAGGAGTGGACAAACACTTGTCCAAGAGTTTGATGAAAGTGGAAGTATCGTTTATCAAGAGACATTTCCAATCTCTGACCAAAACGATTATTACTTCCCTTACGCCCACTTACATCGAATTCTGAACAACCGAGTAGATTGCGATGATGATATTGGGTCTTACGAGTTGGCCCAAGGAAACACGGAGGCCATGTGCTTTGCTATGGAGAGGGCATTAGGTATTGGGTATTTGCCTATTGGGTTGCCAGATCTGAATTACCCGGAGACCGAAGTTTGTGAGCAAGGAGAACAGCAAGCCCCTCACACTAGAAGTGCTGCTGGAGTAGATATTTACGATACGGGTCCTTGCGTTTTGAGTCTTCCTGCAACTGTGAGCAGGACTCAAGTTATCCGGGCCACGGCAAGGTCTACCATCGAAGATTGGGGGGCTGCAAATTGTCCAACACCATGAAGTGCTACAATCTGAATGGGCCTTACTGCACGCTGGGACACTTCAGTGGAACTCCCACAAACAGCGACTGCTTGTCGTGCAAAGACTATGACGGCGTGAGCAGGGGTCTCGGAGACGACATTACCCGGGCTCTCCGGAAAATGAAGTTAGAGAACGTCGGAGAGAAACTCTCTGCCTCCTTCAAATCTAACTGTGGGTGTGCCAAAAGACGAAAACAGTGGAACGAACTCTTTCCTCATGAAAGCGAAGACTGATGGCTGAGATCAATAGACGGTGGATCTACCCAACTATTACTGCCTCTGAGAACAAGGGCATTGAACGAATCGCCCTCAGTGGGGAGGGTCTTGCCCATGAGGTCGTGGGCATTGATGGCTCTCGCAAGTTTGGGTGCCGTCCTTCCTCGGGCTTCAAGTATGTCCACACTCTTGGCACTCTCGAAGACTTCAGCAGTCTTGGAGCAGACGCTCCTCCTGCCGCCACAAAGTCTTCGAGGGTCACGGACTGCTACCCCGTCCATTTCCAGATCAAGGAGAATCACTTCGGCCACGGTTTCGTGTACCGAGTGAAGACGGGCTCAGACGCCGCTGTCTACATGGACTTCCAGACCACGCTCGCCGTGGACGCGGCTACCAGTTGGCGGACCATTCTTCTGAGTGATCACACGGGAGGAAGTCACGTCAGCCCCACTGCCAACATGGAGGTGGTGTCGATGGGCCGCTTCGTGTTTGTGTTCGTGAGGGGAGAGGCTCCCCGCGTCTTCTACACTGAGGACCCCACGGGCCTTGGCAATTTCGTTTCGACGGTACTGGACGCAGGCCCCGGCCTTCCCCCCACTGAGGAGGTTTTCGACAGCCTGACCCAGTGGGGCGACCCGGCGGAGGAGTACCCCCGGTTCCGGTTTGTGCTGGAGACGCAGGCTGGCGACAACCACACCTTTGAGGCGGGCGATTACTCTTTCGCGTTCTACCTCCACAACAGCCTGACGGGACGCCGCACCGCCCTCAGCGAAATTACTTCCAAGGAAGAAGAAGACTTCGGGGCATCCGCCCAGCAGGTAACGCTGTACTGCGAGGTGGACTCCACGAAGTACGACCAGATCTACCTGTTCCGGTCTGTCCGCCTCCAATCAGTGGGGGGAGTGTACGCAGGCAGCATCATGCACCTTGACGGCATCTACGATGTCGCTGACCTCACCGACGCTGACAACGGATCGGTTCCGTACACGGCAGACTTCAACGTCAAGAAGGTGAGTTTTGCCCTGAGCGACATCTCTTTGGCGATGCAGGACATCTATCTTGACCGTTCGATTTATGACGCTGAGGTTCCGTACGCTGGTGCCGCCGTGCCCTTTGAGGGCAGTCTCATCATTGGTGATCCGGATGGGCCCACGAATGTGCCGGAAGGATCCGGACCCTTCCAAGTCTCCATCAGCATGGCGGAGCGAAAGCGGAACGTCGGGGAGATTCGGTGGTCCTCGCTCACGGAGCGAAGTCCGGAACTCTTCCCCATCAACAACAAGTACGTTCCGGATGTCTTCCAGAATCGTGTCTCGAAGTTGGTGAGGACTGGCGAGTTTGCAATCGGGTTCAGCAACGACCGCCTGTACCACATCCGCCGGAACGGGATCTACCTGAGGATCGAGGATCTCCACGCTGGCTTTGGCCTTGCAGCCCGGAACGGTGTGGCATCTGTCGGCCCGGTCGTTTACTTCCTGACGACGAAGGGCCTCAAGTCCGTCGCCAACAACGGCCAACTCAACGATGTTCAAGCCCTCGACAACCTCCTGTTGGAGGATTGGTACGATGACTTGGCGGATCTGAGGCTTGGTTACGATCCGTACTCGTCGTCTCTCTACATCCAGAACCCCAACCAGCACAAGGCTGTCTGCATGTGGTTCGGGACTGGACGCATCTCTGAGTTCCACGACGTTCCATTTGACGACGTTCGCACCGGGATCTGGCCCAAGACCGGGACCTCGATCGGGGTAGACACTGTCATGGTGGAGCGGGCGTTCTTCCTTCAAAATGCCCCCTCTACCTCCTCAGCCAATATCCCCGACGGGTGGCAACCCCGCGTCTACATCCAAGACTTTGACCGGGTCAAGGCGTCGAACGGTGCAACTGCTATCCCAAACGGGACCTCCACGATCCGTACTCTAGAATATGACGGCGATGTCATCTTCAAGGTGGGATCAGTCACCACGGCTAGCGGTGTCACTACGGTAGAGCCTCTGACTGACACTTCTACGGCTAAGAGCATTTCGTCTGGTTCTGGCTACGATCTTGTTGGGGCCTACGCTTACGTCGTAGCGTCTTCAGACCCCTCAAAGGTCGGTACCAAGAAGCAGATTTTCAGCGTCACCCCCGGCACAGCCAACCTGACTCTTCCGGGGTACGGCCAAGGATCCATCGTCTTCAATCGGTGGGATGCTCTGGCGGTGGGGGACGTTATCGCCCTGAGCCCGGTCCTGTTCCGGTACGTCGGCGGGGCCCTGCCCATGGTCCGGACGGAGGATAATCAGGTGGTGTCCACCATGGACCTCTTCCAGAACAAGCAGGTCTCGTCCGTGGGCTGCCACTTCTCCGACGTTAGTGGAGGGACTACCGGCTACAAGTTCTTCCGGGGCCTTGTCTACAACACGGAATCGGATTCTGCGGCAGTTTCTTCTATTCCCGTGGATTTTTCTGGTACTATTATTGGGGAATCCATCAAGAACGGGGAGTCCGAAGACTACGCGGCGTTCACTGCCACGGGCATTCAGACCCGGGGCCGCCACGGAATTCAGGACTCAGCCCTCAATCCGGGGATCGAGATCTTCTGTCCGGACGTAGACTATAAGTTGATGGCGGTGATCTGTAGGGGCCGCACCACGAACACCGACACCAGCGAAAGGAACACCTGATGAGTTCGATGAGTTCATTTGGAGCATTTGGAGGCGGGCCGACCTTCACGAACTTCGGCTCCACCACGAACCCGGGCTACAACATGGGGAGTGGGGGGAATACTCCCGGCTTTCAGGGTCCGCCCCCAACGGCGTCTCCCTATGGCCCGTACATGGATCTTTTCCAAAACGTACAGCCTCAAGCACCCGAAGGTTACAACTTCAACCCCGCCACCGGGATGTTCCAAAGGCAAGTGGGGGGATCCTTCCAGAATCCATTTTCTTCTGTAACGTTTCAACGAGCCCCGTCGTCTGGTGGTTTTACCGACTATGACACTATGATGGGTCTGATAATGGGAGATGCAGCAACCGCTGGGCAGACCAATCAGTTCAACTACCAGCAGAATCTTGCAGCCGCGAATCAGGCTTTGGCCTCCACGACGCAGGGAGCGCAAAGCATTCGAGAGGCGGGGCAAACGGCTGCGGGCCAACTGACGGATGTTGCAGGACAGTTGGCTGGGATTGGTGCGGACAGGGCTAACGAGATTGTAGCAGAAGCCCGCCGCGTGGAAGAAGAAGGAAAGATTGCAGGCTCGACCTATCTGTCAGAGGCTGCTTACGGATTGGTCAAGAACTACGGATCTCAAATCCAACAACTTGATGCCCAGATCAAGGCTACTGGAGATCCCATGTTGATTGCTCAAAGATCGCAACTCATGGGTCAAAGAGACGCCGAAGTTCAGGCCCAGCAAACCCAGATCTACCGACAGAACCAGCAGTTCAATGCGGGTTTGGGCCAGAATGTGGTGCAGGCCATGATTGCCGGTGGAGGTCTTGAATCTCAATACAACACTTTGGCTTCCGGTCTGCATCAGGCCGGAGCAAACATGATCTCCATGATGGAGTTGGAAGCGGCAAAGCATGAGAGCATGGGCAACTGGCAGTATGCTCAGTTCATTCAAAGCAACCCATTCTCAAACATTGCCTTTGCTCCTCTCCTTGCAACTCTGACTTCTTACGGTCAGATTGAGGGAGTCAAAGACTATAGTTCTGGTTTCAGTGAGTTCCTTGCCAACGCTTGAGGTATCCCATGTCCCGAGGCGCATCTCCTCTTTTCAATCCTGCTGAAGCCGCTCAACAGCCTATTGCTCAGGCTCAACAGACTTCTGTTCAGCAGCAGCAGATCCGGGCACAGCAGGCGATGGCGGCCCAGCGTCAGCGTTCGCAGGAGCAGATGCAACGCGAGCAGTTGGATCTTGCTCGTCAGCAGGGGCTTGCCTCAAATGCTGTCCAACTTGCCGGAATTACTGCTACTGCTCAATCGCAGGAGGACTACCGTAAACTTCTCGCCGAGAAGGCGAGGATTGAAGCCGATGTTGCTCGCGAACGCATGGGTCAAGAACAAAGCAGGTTTGAAGAGGAACAGTCGTTTGAGCGTGAGAAGTACTCAGAACTTCTTGCGATGAAGGATGAAGAGATACAGTTGGAGGCTAAGAAGGCAAGAGCCCTTGGAGAGTCCCAACTCCGTTACGAAGAAGAACTTGCAGAAATCCGTAAAAAGCGGTCAGCCTTTGAGGTCGCAATGATCAAGGCTCAGACCATGCTGAGGACGGGCAATGAGAATGTTTCTGAAGATCTTCGGAAAATTATGAAGGGTCTTGACGATGAGATCCTCAAGAACCAAATTGTAGTGGACAAGGTAGGGGCATCCATTGCAGATTCCTTGGCCTCTGCAAACTGGATTGAGTCTCAAGATCTGTCTGCTTTCGGCATTGACAGTGATAGGCTGTCTCGGGCTGGAACAGACATCCTGAAGGCCCTTAATCCTACGCGGTGGTTTTTTGAAGATCTCAACACTCGACAGAGAATGGTGTTGGAGGCTCTCGGCGAAGACACCGGCATTGGTGAGTTTGTGGCTTCCAATCTTTCGACTGGCTCTCCTGAGTTCAAACTAGAGGCTATAGCGGGTGTGGCGGGAATGCTCGGGATGGATACCGGGGTAGAGCCTTTGGGAGCAAGGGAAGTTCTAAACCGACGAATGGCTTCGGGTATTGCAAATGCTCTCGGTGGAATCCAAGAGGATTCTCGGGGCATCATCAACCAAGGGTTGCAGGACATCTTCAGGAGTCTTTCCGACGATCCCACTTCAATTCAAGACACCAAGAAGAAACTGGTTGATCTTGCAGCCCAAGCCAAGGTCAGTCCTTTGATCCTTCAAAGTGCGATTCAGACCGCAGGTCGCCAGTTGGATGCACGGCGAAAGGCTTTGATGACTGCCGGTGTTCCTGACAGTTTCGAGGATCTTGAAGGTCTTGACGAGGAAAGGGACTACGGGGCCGCGGGGTTTATGACGGGGTTTGGTGCTTACGTCTCCAAGAAGATCTTTGGAGGCCAGAACGCTACTCCTCTGATTCTTCTTGGGGAGTCAGTGGACTCTGTTGATTCTCTTACAGACTTCAGAGAGAGCCTCGGTGCTGAGGTTGAGAGAGAAGAAGGTTTCCGGGTAGACGCACTTCAAGATCTCTTGGGGGATTACGAAGGCCCCGCGTTTGGTACCGACTTCTCTGGCTTGGAGACAGGACTTGCGGGCCTTCGAAGCCAAGAAAGAACGATTGAAGATATGTTGCGGCAGAGAGAGACTGAAGAGATCTTCGACGAAGACCTCACCAACTTGGCTAAGATTCGAGCCGATCGAGGAGCAACCATGGGAGAAGTTGGGGCGTTGGAAGAACTTATTGCTGGACGCCGTGCCCGGAGAACTGGACAGTGAGAGATTGGAAGGAGATCTCGAAGGTGGTTGCAGGCCGTCATCCGGGCGGCGTGGTCTTTCTGGAGTCCCCCCACTTTCCGGTGGAGGAGTTTCCGGAGGAGGCGGTGCCTTTTTACCATGAGGGTTATGAGCGTTCCTTCCCCGGTCCCGATCTGAGTCCTAAAGCCGTCCGACGGTTCCTTTGGGAACATCGGAATACCCGTCCTATCCAGCGGGACCGGGCCTTTGTAGAAACTGAATACGACGAAGAATCTGATGTATCCCGGATTCGAGTCGGTACAATGACTGCACTTCCTGTGTTAGAGAGGATGCCTCATGGCTCTTAGCGTTCAAGAACAAGCCGCTCTTCTCGGGCTTTTGACGGGTGCTTCTCCCATTCCAAAGGGAAGCCGAAGTTCTCCTATTGGAACTCCGGGCAAGGACATTGAAGATCAACTTCGGAGTCTCTTGGGAGATCCTGATTTTACCCGTGAATTCATGGGGCGTCTTACCCCGGAGCAGGCGGAGGCTTTGCGGCGAGCAGGCATCATTGAGGGAGCCGAAAGCGGCTACCGCGAGGGACGCAGGGTTTCCCGGGAGAAGCGGGCCGCTGCTCGAAAGGCCATGGAAGGTGGCCGCAAGATGCGGTTTGGTGGCAAGGTGGCAGGCAGGATGGCGGGAGGCATTGGCAGCAAACTGCTGTACGGTGCTGGTGCCCTTGGTACCGCTTTGATGGCCGTTGACCTGCTGATGATGCTGAAGGGGGCTGCTTCGGATGAAGGTCCAAGTGTCGCCCGTCGGGGTGCGGGCAACGAGATTGCGGACCTTCTGCAAGCAGGCCAGACTCCTAGCACAACTCAACAACTCCGTCGTTCACAGGATCTTTCCCGGCAGGCTCTCAATTACGCTCCCTACCAAATGGGCGTGAGCCGAGATCTTCAGGAGTTGGTGGGGGCTCAGCAAGTCAGAGAACTTGCTAAACTCCGACAGCGAAGCAAGCCCGGTCTTCAGGAGGCTTACGCCCGAGCAGGGCTACTCCCATGAGTGTACTAAAAGGCATCCGAAGTCTTCTCAAGACGGCCAGTGGGTTCAGCAAGAACGACAGTGTTCGGGCCTATGCCCGTGACCATCCTCTTGTGACTGCGGGTCTTGTGTTGCCAACTGCGGGATTTTTGGGGTCAGAGGTTGTTGCTCCGATTGCAGAGGGAGCCTACAACCTTACTCCTATTCAGGACTTCATTGACGAAGGTCGAGCAGAACGTCGCTATCAGGAACGTCGTTCCGAGGCGATGAGCAATTTGGGAGAAGACCTCAAGCGCCGTCGTATTGAGGAGATGATCGAGCGAAACATGGCGGTGGTTGCCTCCCGCGATCCCCACCTGTACTCCCAAGTCATGGCAGGTAGAGTCTTGCCTCAGGGAGCCGTCGTCTTGGGTGGTCCTCGACGACAAGACCTCATGGAAGAACTTGCCTACGCAATGGGCAACTCTACCAACCCCGAAGAATTCACTTCCCTTTTCCAGTAAGGATTGACCAATGACGATTGTTCAGCACGAAATGGATATTGCAAACGACAAGGTTGCTACTCAGTACCCCGACGAGTTTGCAATTTTCAGTATGGATGGTATCGGAACCGGGCTTAACACCCCGCTGTTCGTGACCGATCGCCCGATCTACATCGACTCTTTTACCTTTCGTGTGAATGGAACCCTTTCCACCACTCCGGGTACCGCTCAGCACAGCATTGGTTATGCGGCTGACGGGGATGCTAACACGGATGCTGAAAACAACAAGGTGACTGAAACCATTGTTGGTGACGGTGCTGGTGGCAACATGGTTCTGCATACTTCCTACAGCGGTAAGGGCCTCAATACTACGGAGGAGGCAAATAGAATTCCGACTGGGGCTCTTGTTTGTCTTGTCCAGACAAATGTCACTAGTCAGGCTCAACTTCTTGTGACCGTTCGGTATCGGACCCGTCCCGCCTGATGCCTTCGAACTACGACGACGAAGGCTTCGTCGCAGGATCGTTCGACCCCATCAAGATCTACGACGCACCAACTGTGGCGTTGTCGCAGATGTTTGAGGGCGAATCTTCCTTCCGTAGCCTACGGGATACATTCATGGATCCCGCTTCGCTCTCACCGGCGGAGCGGGACTCCTATGTTTCTCGTTTGAAGAAGTCACTTGGAGACAACCCCCTCACCAACTCGGTGTTGGATGTCGCTCTGAACCCTTTCGTGTGGTTCATGTTCTTGACGACTCCGGCAGGTGGTAACGCCCTAAAGTCGGGAGCCAAGGTTTTCTCGGGTCTTGGCAAGACTGTCGTCAACGAAGGCAGCGAGTACTTCAAGTTTGTGACTGGTCGGTACTCATTCCTGTCCAGTCTTGGACTTCTGAATGCTCACCAGTACGGAGCAGGTACTCCCCTCTCCACCTTCCTGCATTCTGCTCAAGCCCGCTTCAGTCAGTTGACTCGACAGGACATGACCGACATCCAGCCCATGGTGTCGGAAGTTCTTGCCAACATGTCGAAGAAGTTTGGGGTGACGGTTCGCAGCCTTGACCCCAACGATGCTCCCGTCGCCACCGCCATGATCGACGGTGAGGCTGTCAGCCTCAAGGAGTATCTCAAGAAGTTCAACACTTACGCCCACCTCCACATGTCGGGCATGAACCAGAACACGGTTCGTAGGGTGGCGACGATTGCTCCCAACGCAAAGATCCAGTTCCGGTTTGACGGAAAGATTCGCACTTACGACATTGATCCAAAGAATGTCGAAGCCTTCTCCAAGTTGGAAGGGTCTTTGCTCCGAAGCCGCATGAAGATGCAGGCTGCGATTGACGCGGGCGACGATGCTCTTGCCGATAGGCATCGCGAGGCGATCATCGACATCGCCAAGAATCGCACCAAACTCCTGAAGAAGATGGGAGTTGCGGAAGACATCGACGAGACTGTCGCGATTCGCATGACTCCCACTCGGGGCGAGAAGTTGGAGTACGTACCGGGCGAGTCTCCGCTCCGTGTCTTCACTGAATCTCGCGAGATCCAAGCCCTTGACCCCAACAACCTGTCCGGTGCGTGGCTCCGTCGCGAGGGGTTCATGCCCCTACTGGATCAGAGCCGGGCCATGATGAAGGCTCGGTATGTGGATCTCTTTGGCAACCGTGAGGTCTTCGATCGCACGGGGGAACTGGTCTACGACAAGGGCAAGTTGACTCGTATCTTCCGTTCGTTGTCGTCGGACCCCGCAGCCAAGACGGCGGAGGAAATCTCCAACGTCCTCCACAAGGAGTTCCAAGGGTATGTGGGGGGAGACGGCTACAAGAAGATCATCGAGGCCCTTCAAAGCAAGAAGATGACGCTGGAGCAGTTCCAGAATCTTCTGGTGTCCGTTCGCAAGGAGGCCGACGACCTCGACAACTTTATGCCCCGCAACGTCTGGTCTTATGTTGACAACGAGGCGGGCAACATCGTCAAGCGTCGTACTGATAGCATCAAGGTAAGCCCCAAGGATCGAGCCGCCTCGCTTTCGGGCCGCGTCAACGAGAGAAGTCTTGAAGATCCCTTCATTGACTCTGACGACTTGATGATTTTGGAAGAAGACTACAAGCGTCGTGGTCTCTTGAACGGTCGTCTTGACGACGCGATGGAGCGGAGCAGAAAGTTCGAGATTGAAACGTCGGCAACGGCAGAAGCCAACCGTGTTCAGGTGATGAACCTTGATTACAACACGTCCTTCAGCCGGTACATGAAGCAGACTCGCAACGACCTTGTCCTCCACATCGACGACGCTTACCAAGATCAGTTCATCCGTAGGCTTCGGGAAACCAACGACCCAGCCTACTTGCAGATGCTGGAGTACGCCAAGCCCGGGGCTCGTCGAGGTATTGAGACCAAACTTCTTGGTGGTCTTGGCGAAGTGGGTGCCACTCGATATCGCCTGTTGGAGGTGGCCTCCAACACGATTGCCACGGACCTCGACAAGGTTGGTCGCAAGGGAGGAGAGAGGGCTCGCGAATACATCATGGGGACACTCGTCAACCGCATGAGAGGCTCGATGCCCATGCGAGACATGATGAGTGAGTACGCCACCATGATGGCGATGGACATGGCAGACGCCATGGCCCACAGCAAAGCCTTCCAATCCATCAAGAAGATGGGGGGATATCCCGCCAAGTTTGTCGAGAGTCTTGAGCGGTACGGAGCCATGGACTTGGCCGACGCTCAAGGCTCCAATCTTGGGCGGGGTTTGACCAAGGTGTTCTATGCTTCGCACCTTGGTTTGAACCTTGGGTCTGCGATGCTCAACCTCATGCAGCCCCTCATGTACGCCGCGACTTGGATGGATCCCGATGTCATGGTCAAGGCGTACGGCAGTGCCCTCAAGCAGTACTTCGGGTATCTGCGAGAGCGTGTAAAGTTGCCGCTCAATGCCGATCCCCTACAGGTGGATCAACTCCGAGCCAAGCACTTCCGTCTTTCCAACATCGCTACGAAGGATCAGCCTCTTGGCATGGACCTTCTGGACATTCGGGCCACGGACTTCGAGTTGATGGACTCGACGGCCTTTGCGGCGGAGGCCGCCCTCAAGGCCCGTGGCAAGGGGTCCGCAGACTTCTGGCTTTCTGAGATGCCGCTGAAGTTGTTCACGCACTCGGAACTCTTCAACCGTACGGTGACGGGTGAAGCAATGCTGGGCCAGATGCAGAAGGCGGGCCGCCTCCGTGGCCTCGAAATGAAGAACGGCGTCCACCGCGTAGTGGGGGGAAAGACGGAGTTTGCGGATGTCGAGGTTGCCGAGAACGTCCGCGAGATGGTGCAGAACACGCAGTTCGGTTCTGACCTTATCAACAGCCCTGACCTGTTCCAGAGGACGGGCTTCGGTCTTCCGTGGGTCCGTCAGTTCTTCACGTTCCCTGTCCGAACGCTGACTGCTTGGACCGACACCACGCCGATGGTGAATCAGGGTCGCCGTACTTGGGGCATCACGGGCTTTGAGACGGAGGGTCGATTCTCCGCCATGGCTCACGACCTGATGCGAATGATGGGAACCTCTGCGATCGTGTACGAGGTCGGCAAGAATGCTGCGGGCATCGACCTGAGTCGGGGTCTTGCGGGTCAGACGCTCTACGAGTCTACGATCGTCGGCCCCTTCATGCTGGAGCCCGACAGCGAAGCCGCCTACAACATCCCGTTGTCCCCCGCCTTCAGCACGGTTCGGGATGCAGCCCAAGCCCTGATGCAGGACGACGTAAGTCTGATCGGCTCGATGGCTCCCCGCTTCATCCCCGGCGGCATCGCGGCGTCCCGCCTGCTGAATGCGTTGCCCCGCGTTGCTCCCCCCACTGGGTTCCTTGGGGGTCTCCAGCGTGAGTCGGCGGACTGGACCGCCATGAATGAGCAGGGACAAGTCCCCATCTACCGTGCAGACGGGAGCCTCCTTGAGTATCGGAGTGCCCCCCGCACCATCCTCGGGAGCCTTGGCTTCAACTCCTACATGTTCAAGACGGATCAGGAACTCAATGCGTTCCTTGTCAAGAACCGAGACGCTGTGGTGCAGGAGCGTCGGAAGTATGTCGATGCCGTGCTTGCCAACGACATGGGCAAGGCCAGCCGGATCAAGGCAGCCTTTGAGAAACGCTTCAAGCGGCCTCTCTCCGTTACGAAGGACCAGATCGACCGGGCCATTCAGTTGAGAGAAGTCCCCCTGAAGGAACGGATGTACCAAAGGATCTCTCCGGAGTTCCGTCCGCAGGTTCGCCCGTATCTTGTCGAGCGTCTGGAAACTCTCAAGTCTCGGACGCCTGAAGAGTTGGATCTCAGCACGGCGGAGAAGGCAAGGATGCTGCCTTCTTCCTTCGACGTGTTCGATCCCTATCAATTTGTGACGGATTGACCAGAGACTGGAAGAGTGGATCCCTTCCAAGCATCAGCATCATTGCTCGCTTGTGGCCTGACCCCATAAAGAACTCAATCCATGAGTGCCGTACCTGCACCGGCAAGGATTTCCAGCCTTGTAGCCATTGACCAATAGTAGTGTGGGTCTTGACCTTGGCGATCTTTGCCAAGTCGGGATGTGGCATGTCAGGCACAAACTCCAAGATGATGCCTGCCCACACAAACCTCTGACGCACTATATCTTCGGTTCTGAATCCTTTGTTCTCACCGGGGATCCCGATCCACTGGTTGACGGCGTCGATAATCCAATGCTTCTTCCGCATGTCATCTCCAAAAAGGTTGGGGTAGGGGCCCTCGGCAGGAAAACCCCCACCCCTCCCGATCAGGGGCTAACGCAGCCCCTTCCACAAAACCCCCCACTGAACCGAAGCCCAGTGGGGGGGAGGAAAGAAATGGTCAGGTACCAGCGGCGGTCAGTGCGAACTTGAACGCCTTGCTGGTGTTGTCGGCGGCGGTACCCATCACGACATTGTAAGTGTGGTGGTCGCCGAGTTTGCGATTGCGGTCCTGAAGCCAACTGCTGGTCGCGTTGAATGCGTTCCAGTAGGTGGCACCCGCAATCCGATACTCGTCATCGAAGTTGCGGCAGATCTTGTCGAGGTTCTCCATCGCGTTGACGTACCGACGATCCGTCTCTTCCTTCCGAGAGAACGGGTTGTTCAGCCGCTCTTCGCGGGTGGTCTTGACGATGGGATCCACGACGTGAGAGTACACGTCGAGGAAGAACGCCTGCACTTCCTGCCTCGTCATGGTGCGACTGCGGAGATGGTGGCAGGCATACTTGAAGTTGTCAAGTCCCTTCAATGCGTTGTGCATTGCCTTGCGGGCGTCGTCGATGCGGGACATGATGTTGGCGGTGTGCTTGTAGGAGAACACCTTACCCTTGCCCTTCAACGCCCATGACAACGTGTTGTTGCAGACAACACGGACGGAGGTCGTCATGCCGGTAAAGGAGAGGGATCCGTCGTGGCCGTTGGCAACGAGGATGTAGGGAGTGATGGGATCGTAGGTAGGCCCCTCCTTCTGCCCCACGTTGAAGGTGTCGGCCTTGAGTAGGAACCAGACCCGGCGGCCACCGAAGAGAGAACCTGCCGACTCCACTTTGACGACGGAGTCCATCGACAACTCCGAGCAGAAGTTCGCTAGTTCAGAGTTCTGAACTGGCTGGAAGCCTGAGGTAACGCAACCGAGGATCTCTTGCGTGTCCTCCCTCACCGTGAACTTCCACTTGTCGGTGCGGTACTCATTGTCCGCCGTCATCGTGGGGGCGTAGCCCTTGAGGTAGTTGGTCTCAAGGACGTTCCATTCCATGCGGGCCAACTTCAGGGCTTCGTAGGTGGTTGGTGCGTCCTCGACGATAGTGCCGAAGCCATGCCATGCGGCCTTACCGGCAAGAACGAGGTGATCATTGGATGTGATTTCGTGAGCCATTTTCTCAGTCCTCTTCGCGAAAGCGGTGGAAGTATGTGGGGAAATGTATATCAAGGACATTCACGAGGTCCTTGGGTTCGATCTCTCCGTCACAAAGTTGAATGTGCTGCTTTTGGGTGATGATGGTCATGGTGACTGCCCGGACAGAACACCACGTTCCATCTGCCATGACGATGATTGCCATTGGTTCCTCTTCCGGGGTGAATCCTTCTTTCTCAGCCATCTAGTACTCCGCGATCTGGGTGTGAATGGTGACTTGGACGACGACCTCTGCTTCGAGGATGTCGGAACCGGGGGCAAGATTCTGCGAGATCTCGTTGTCGATCGCACCGTTGATGAGACTCTTTATGTGGTCTCTGGTTGCTTGCGGAAGATGCTCCCAATGAAAGACCCGGCTTGTGATGGCCGGGCCTGTCGTAACGTCTTCGATCGTGATGTGGTCAGCGTGCTGCATCAGGGTCTCCTAGGGGTATCCAAACCTCGTAGTTGTCTGGGGGCGTCGCCCGGACGCCCGCAGGGCAGCGTCCGGGCGTGAGCCTAGACATCTGGTGGGGGGAGATGAGTCCCCCCAGTTCTTCCTTGTGGTCTCGCGTGACGACGAAGTCAATGAATTTGAGGGAGCCCCGGACCTGTCTGAAGGCTACGACGAGTGGACGGCGTAGGCTCTCGACTGGCCCGGGGCCCTCTCCGACCTTCGCCACCAGCCAATGGCCGATGACGCTGAGTGTTCCCTGCTGCCTCCAGAACCCCCGAGCCGTGAGGGTAATGTGGTCCAACCGGGGCAACGGGACCGACTCTAGGTCCTGCGTGATGCGGATCCTGACAGCCGCATCAGGTGCGTCGTTATGCCGCACCGGATCCAGCGTAGTCCATACGGGATGGTCCGTCAAGTCCGAGTCCAACGAAAAGCCCCATACCCCCCGAAGAGAGTATAGGGCCAAGGAGAAAGAGATGAAAGGCGTGGGGACCGTAGCAACGGCAACCCCACGCCGGAAGTGGGGGGACTAGTTTGTACAGGAAGTCTACCCCTAGCCAAGGCAAACTTCAATAGAAAAACCCCGACACCGACCGAAGCCGATGCCGGGGCGGACGAAAGAAATGCCTGCCCTACCCCTCCACCGCAGGAAGCGAGTTGGGTAGATGAAGGAGTAATCCCGGGTAGGACAGGCGAGCGGGGGGGAGAATGGCCCCGCCTCCCCCATGGATAAAAGGAGACGGGACCCGAGAGAGAGTTTAGTAGACGGGGCCACCTAGGGTGCCTGTGGTTGCCCGCCCCGGACCGGCACCTATCCTTGGTTCGCTCAGGACTCTTGGAGACGGCGGAGGACCTGCTCCTCGCCGTAGACCTTGCCGTTGGCACCCTCACGGGACTTGCAACGGACGAGGACCGGGATCTCCTCAGTGCCAAGGAGTTCCTCGATCTGCATGAGGCCAGCACCCATGGAGGGCACATCGCCAAGGCAGACGGTCAGGGTCTGCTTGAGCCGCTTGATGGCGATGTCCACACGGACCTGACCACCATCAGTCTTGAGGCCAGCCTTGCCGCAGTCGGGGAAGACCATCGGGCCACCCTCGAAGGAGCGGGGGTTGTCGGGCTGGTCGTCGTCCTGAAGAAGACGGTAAGTGAACTTGATGAGGGTGCCGTCGTGGGTGGTTCCGTCCCTCTCCTTGAAGGGGCAGTCCACCTGCACGATGCTGGTGATGAGGGCTTCGTAGTCCCCGTCTTCGGGGAACCAGTCGTTGTAGCCCGGCGACACTTCGGCAGCCGAGAAGTCGCTCTCGAAGTTGTCGAAGACGGCTCGCTTGATACTCATGTCAGGATTCCTTATTTGCCTCATTGAAGGCTGACTCGAAAGACCCCCAAGGATCAACAGGATCAAGGGGAACATTTGGCATACGGCTGGTAGTGCGAGTGCGGATGATGCGGCTGAAGCGGGGATCGTCGAACGCCAGTTTCCGTTCGTATAGAATCCGCTCAATTGGAATCTTCCGCTCGATCTCCTTTGTCCCGGACTTGACAATCTTGGTCTCCATAACGGTGGTAGACCGGCGATCACAACAGACCGGGGCAATCATCTCAACGGCTGGGGTCAGGCGGCGTACCATACCCGCCGACATGTTGAGCGTCAACTCCTCCGTCTTGGCCCCATCGTCAGAAACCTGAAGAAACTCACGGCTGAGGTGGGCGATGAACCACACCCCGTAGCCAACCTGCCGGAGGTCGAACGCGAACGACAGGATCTCGTCGAAGAGTTTGTCGTAGGCGGCTGGGCCGTGAGCCTGCTCGAAGGACGAGCGGTCCATCTTGCTGGCGATGTAGGGCTTGAGGAGTCGGACGCAGGGCGTGATGGTGTCGAGGACCACGCACTTGGGACGGGGCTCTCCGGCCCTCGCCATGTCGATCAACTGCTTCTTCTTCTCCAACACCTTGTCCCAAGTCAGAACGAGGTGGCTTCCGTCGATGTCGATGGGTAGGCCCTCGTCGTTGACACCCGGCCAGATGGTGGCACGGCACTCGGGGGTGACGGTGGAGGAGAGGTCGAGGTTGATGATGAAGGCGTCCGGGTTGGACTGGAACAGGTAGGACTTGCCTGTGTTCTGCTCACCCACCACCATGCCGAAGAGGGCATTGAGTGGGTACTTCATCTTCTGTCCCGAGAAACCGAGTTTGGTAAAGCCCAACGGTTCTCCTTTCATGAGAGTTGTGTGGGTCATGCCAGTCCGAACATGTCACGGGGATTCAATCCCCTGAATTTTTCATCAAGGGCTTTTGGTTCGTTGTCGAACACGAAGTCATCATCCTCCAATTCCTCCGGGGTGGCCGCCCCGGCCTGCGGGCGGGGCGGTACACCGGGGAACAAGCCTTCAATCACAACCTTCTTGGTGAAGTTGATGTTGAGGTAGGAGAGGTACTCCTCGAACTTGGCGGCTGAGAGGCTCACCCCATGGAGTGCGTTGAACTCCTTGCGGAACTCTGCCTTGCTGCTGATGCCCGGGT